>Ga0366819_10013_pt1 | contig 120302 bp, 92 predicted proteins | sample TotcelFGM3001N15_FD_207091 | JGI IMG/M metagenome (GOLD analysis project Ga0366819, IMG submission 207091) | Enriched cells from coal bed in the Powder River Basin, Montana, United States - Total cells FGM rep3 HSBNCT.FGM.300.1.N15 ... | reverse complement strand
CGTCGCTGGTCAGGTTGAACACGCCCGGCCCCGGATCGAAATCGACCGTTTCATTGAAGCCAGCCGCGACGTAAATGTTGCCCATTGGATCCGACGCAATTTTATATCCGCCGGCAGACGCGCCGGCACCGCCCATTTGCCGCACCCAGAGCGGTAGTCCGCTGGAGTCGTACTTGGCGACAAAGATGTCTTCGGTGCCGAGGCTTGTCAGGGACAACGCCCCGCCGCCCGGATCGAAATTCACGGTGCCGCTGAATCGTCCCGTCACGAAGTGGTTGCCGCTGCCGTCCACCAACAGATCGGCCGCTACGTCATAACCATCGGAGCCGAAATGAAATGCCGAAACGAACTTGAAGTCGCCGGTTGTCGCCGCCGAACTATCGCTGCCACCCTTGTCGTCGCCGACGGTGACGTTGATGGTGTAATCATCCTTCGGCGTGCTGTTGCCGGGCGAGGGGCCGTCGTCGAGGTATTGGTGGGCGAAGCTGAAGGAGCGATCGCCGATCGCGAGTGTTTCGACTTGCACGGCGCCGTCGCCCCAAACGATCGTGACCGTATGCTCGTCGCCCACGTCCGGATCGTCGAAGGCGCCGCTCAGCGTCACCGTGCCGCCTTCGGCGATAACGGCGTTGTCCAGGCTGAGGCCGGTGATCGTGGGAGCCGCGTTGGAAACCGGCTGCGTCAGCTTGGAAACGAAGACGTCGGTGCTGCCGCTGCTGGTGAGGTACAAGGGTTTGGCCACGAAAGCATCGTCGCCGCCCGCACTGCTCAGTTCGACCGACCCCGCTCCCGGGTCAAAATCCACGGTGCCTTGAAATCCTCCCGTCAGGTACACGTTGCCGTCGTCGGCCGCGATGCCAAACCCGTCGTCGAAATCGGCGCCTCCTGCGCGAAGGACCCATTCGAAATCCAACGGGGTGCCGCTGAGCAACACGCGCTCTTCCAATCGCTCGATGAACAAGCCGCGGCGGTGGATGTTTCGGTGACGATAAAATTCGCGGCGCCAATGGCGATGGTTAACTGGGGACATGATGGCTACTCCTGATAAGGAAATGGGATGAGTTTCGAAGCGAACGCGCGCCCGACGGAGCCTACACGTGGGAGGCAACCTGCTGCGCCCCGCGGCTCTGCCATCTTGCTCCACCGCGCCGAGCCTAGCCGAAATTGTCGTCGCTGTCCAGTGTAGTGACGAAAATGTTAAATGGGGGGATTATCAAAGAGGCAATCGCCCGCCAGCCTGTCCGACGCCTGTCCCAGGAGCGGCGACAGCCAATCCTCCAACGGTTCCCAGCGATGGGGCAAGCGCCGGGTGCCCACACGCGGCGAGCCGCCGATCCCGGCGAACACGCGATCGGCAGCGGCGAGCAGGCGGCCAGCTGCGAGCCTGGGGGCCTCACGCCTCGAAATGTTCGGCCAAACGTTCCAACGGTCGCCGGAAGACTCGTTGTCCATCGCCTCCCCTTCCGCCATGGGGCTGTCCAGGAAACGCTCGGGGAACGCAGCCGCTAACGGCTCACCAGGAATGGGGCCGGCGCCATAAGTATTGATGTAATCGATCACCATCAATACATCGAGCGGAGTCAGCCAGCCGTCGCCGGAAACATCGAAGTAAGGAGGCGGCGTCTCCGGCGGAGCCGGCAATCGCCGTATGTCGCCCCAATTGATCGCGTTAATCAGAACCAGCACGTCGTCGGGCGTGATCCACCCGTCGTCCGTCACGTCGAAAGCGTGGGCTGGATTCTGCCACGGATGGGCGGGATCCGAAGCAGTCACCGTTACCGTCAGCGTGTCGCTGTGCAGGCCCGCATCGTCGTCCGCCACCGTCACCGCGACGAGGTACACGCCCACGGCCGCATACAGGTGGTTCAACTCGAACGTCTTGTCCGCATTCAACGCCAGCGCTTGCGATCCGCTGCCGGCCCCATAATCCACCGTGGCGCTCCACGTGTCCGCGCCCGGATCGGTGAACCAGCCGATCCCCGTAAACGTGCCGCCCGCTTCGATCGCCGCCCCGTCCCCAAGGGTCACCACCGGCGCCACGTTCGTCACGCTGATCGTCTGCGGCTCGGCATCACCGATCTCCATGCCATCGACGGTCACCGACAGGGTAACCCGATACAGGCCGGGACCATCGTCAGGCGTGAAATTGAATGTTGACGCACTGCCCGCGGCGTACGGCGCACCGTCCTTAGTCACATTCCATGCATAGGCAAGCGTCTCGTCCTCCGGGGCGACTCCGCTGGTCGTCAAGGCAATCGAGGTTCCCTCCGGACTGGCCGCCGGCGCGCCTACGATCGCCACCGCATCGTCGTTCAGGATCGTGCCGGTGGCCGCTAATGTGCTAGCGCTGCCGGCGAACGTCGCCGCTCGTCCCCCGACCGTCAGATTGAACAAGGCCAAGCTCAGAGTTTCGTCGGCTTCGACGATCGGGTCCCCGTTGATCAGCACGGTGATTGTCTGTTGTGTCTCGCCCGGCTGGAACGTCACCGTGCCCGTCGCTTCCTGATAGTCGTTATCGGCCAGCGTGGCCGTGCCGTCCTGAGTGGCGTACTCGAGGTTGGCTATCTGATTGGCGGCGTGCGACAGCATCAGGAGAAACTCGAACGCGGTTGTTTCCGCGTTTCCTTCGAATCGTAGCACGTCGGCAATCGCTACTTCCGGCACGACCGCCAGAGAATAGGTGCCGAAGTTGATGCGGTCATTGGCGACGGAGCCCATTCCCAGCAAGCTGAATTGCGTGTCCCCGGGCACCGTTGCGAAAACGATTTCGCCTCCGGCGACAGCCTCGTACCGTACATATCCCAATCGTGCCCAATTCGGAGCGACCCCCTGTTCGGCGCTGACCGTTTCACCGCCGAAGTTTTCGACTCGCCATTGCGCATTGTTGATGGTGCCGCTGGTCTGATCCGTGAACACGCCGCCGTGAGATAAGGCCCGCGCTTCGGCGGCTGCGGCGGTGTCGGTGAGGGTTACGTATCCCCCCATGATTCCCCCGTTGGAACGAAGGTCCTGGCTCCAGATCTCCAGGAAGAAATCGCTGCCGGCCGCGATTTCCGTGATGGATGCCGGCAGCGCAACTGCGGCATCGGAATCGCTCGGAGCCCCGAGGGCCGCCAATTGGAGGTCCACCAGCGGCGGCAAGGGGCCCATGTCGACCGTGAACGCGGCGAGCGACGCATGCGGCGGCGCGGCATTGCCCGCCGTGTCGAATACCTGGTTGTCGTTCAGCGCGATCGCGTATGTCCCGTTGTCCTCTGCCTCCCAAACGGCGCCGGGAGGCGTGACCTGATAGGTGGCAGTCCACCGCGTTCCGTCGCCCGAGGCGTCCACCGAAACGAACGCCGCGTCCTGGTTAAAGCTGCAGGGGCCCGCCACGGTCACATCGGCTCCATCCAGCGTCGCCACGTCGATCGCGACGTTGTCCGTAAACTGAATCGTGAATTGGTAAGTCGTGACGTTCGGGCTCGCCGGATCCACGTTCGGAGCAGTCACGGTTCCTGCGGCGGGTGGCGTCGCGTCCTGCAACGAATGGACCGTTTTCGACCACGCGCTCTCGATGGACACCGCCCGCCGGGCCTTGGCGCGGAAGTAGTAGGTTTCCCCGTCCGCCAAGTCCGTGAACGTATGCTGCGTCGCGGCGATCCATCCGCTGGTGCTGAACGGGGAGACGAAGTCAGCGTCCATGCCGGCCTCGACGTAATACTCGTCGGCCCCGGCGACGCTCTCCCAGCGGATCGTGTTGCTGGTTCCGGGCGTGGCGCCGGGCAGGGGATCGAGAACCGGCGCGGCCAACGCAGCGGGCGCGACGTCGAACCCGTTGCTGTCACCCCTCTGGCCGTCACCCGCCTCGGCGCGAAGAAACATTCCGCCGGCCGGCTCGTTCACCGTCACGCTGCCCGTCCACATCCCGCCCACGAAGCTGCCGGTGACCAAGGGGCTGATCGAGATCGCGGCCAGCGGTGAGGTCGTCAACCGCACGTTGGGCACGTAGCTGCTTCCGGACACCGTCGGTGACGCGGTCCCCGACCAAGCCAAAGGATCGCCATCGGTGCTGTGCGAACGGGCCCAGACGCTGCGCGTCGAGCCGGCGACCGTGGAACGGATCTCGCCGTTGGTTTTCTTTGAACTGTTGTTGTGGCTGAAATCGATCATCAGGTTGTCGCTGCCGTTGTACTCGAACGGCGCGGAAAATACGAAATTCGTCCAGCCGGTCGAGCTGAGCGTCTCATTCGCCCGGTAAACCGTCGTCCATCCGCCGGCGTCCAGCGAGGCGGTCGCATAGCTGCTCAACGGAGTATGCTTCATGCGGATCGTCCAAGCGTTCAGCGATTGGCCCAGTTTGCTGACATCCAGGGCCAAGCCGCTCAGCAGGGCGGCGCCGCCGATTTCGCTCTGCAAGTAAATCACTTGCGTGCGGCTGTCGTGATAGCTCGTATGCAGCGGGAAGGTCCAGGACGTGGTCCCCGCGCCGACCGTCGTCTCTCCTCCAGCGGTGACCGTATAGCCGCTGAGGTTCGCGGAGCCGGTAAAGTCCGCGAGCACCGAGCCGTTGCCGTTTCGCGCCGTGATGGTTACGGGAAACTCGCTCCCTGCGGTCTGGTTCGGGATCGGTTCCCAGTCGAAGTGATCCACACGCCCCAATCCAGTCTGTACCGCGGCAAGCAAGTCGATTCGCGGTGTTGTCACCTCCGTCTCGCCGCTGGCATACACGATCGGTATGCCTGTGTCCTGCAGCAGCGCGAGGACCTCCGAAACCGACAAGTTGGGGTTCGCTTGACGGAGAACCGCCCAGGCGCCGGCAACGTGCGGCGCCGCCATCGAGGTCCCGCTCTTCGTCCCAAAGCTGTCGTTTGCCACTGCGGAAACGATACTTTGCCCGGGCGCAAATAAATCGAGCAGCGGCCCGCGGTTGCTGAAGCTGGATATGCCGTCGGTGTTATTTGTAGAGCCGACCGCGATGGCGGTCGAAATGCAGGCGGGAGCGCTGACGGCACTCTGGTAAGCATCATTCCCGGCCGCGATGACCGTGGCGATATCCGCCGCTCGCAGGCTGTCGATGACCGGCTTGCGGCTGTCGCTGTCGCAGTAGCTGCTGTAATTGCCACCGCCCAGACTCATGTTGGCCGCCGCGATGGTGTAATCTCCGCTCAGTTCCAGAACGCGTTCGAGACCGCGGATCTGGTCGGAGGTGTAGCTTAGGACGCAAGGCGAGTTGCCGTTGCAGGTGTCATTATCCTCAATTCGCGTAAACACCTGGATGGCGATAATCCCCGCGCGGGGCGCAACCCCGGCTGCCGGGGCGCCAGCGACCCCGGTACCGTCGCCCGCAGCGATCCCGGCCACATGCGGTCCGTGGGTACACATGTTGCTGGTGCCGTTCAGACAGGCGGCGACGTTGATGCTGGCAGAACCTGCCCCCGTCTGGGCCGTGCTTCCGTTGGGGCACAATGATCTTCGATTGGTTCCCGTACTTGAATAACAAGCTTCCTCGACGACGCGTCCGGCAAAGAAAGGGTTGTTGCGATCGATGCCCGTGTCCAGAATCGCGACCGCAATTCCGCTCCCACCCCAGCCCAGGTTTCGGACTTGATCTGCATTGATCACAGGCAGGCTGTTGTTCAGGATCGGCGGATCGGCAATGTCTTCGACCAGCGAGACCACCCACGGCGATTCCAGAAGCATCTGCAACGCCGCCGCTTCCACTTCCATCGCAACGAGCGGAAACCGTTCATACTGATAAATGATCGCCGCACCGTACTTGCGCGCCTGCTCAGACAGCACCGTCTGAACGGACGGCTCCCGAACTTCGACGATGACCCGAAGCGTCTCGCCATTGATCGCCCGCTTCATCAACGATTCGCCGGCGGCGAGAACACCGACGGCGCGTTCGCCGACAGAGCCGAAAGAGCCGAAAGAATTGTCGGTTTCCGCGAACAGCGACGCCAGCATCCTGCGATCCTCGAGTTGCTCGACGAACAGCCGGCGGTACCGCCATCGTTTTCGAGGTTTGACTTCGGATCTGGAGAATCGCCTGCGGCCTTGAAAGCCCCCACCAAGCACAGGCGATGGAAAGCTGCGGAACATACCGTTTGGCTTTGAAACGAAGACGAGGGCAGATGCAAAACCAACCTGCTTATCATAGACACGTCAGGCCTGGATTGCAAAGCAAACAATTTGATTGCCCGTTGACGGCGAGATTCGCCGTGAGCTTTGACAATCGATCGCCTGCGGACGTTGCGCATTAGGGGGCTCGCGGTCGCGTCCCAGGGCCGCTGCCATCGTACCAGATGCCAGGGCTGCGATAGCGGTCAGCCTGCTTCAATGAAGCGAGTGGCCCTGGCACTTGACGCGGGTGGCCTGGATCCGCGGATCATGGTACAAAGATCCTTGCAGGAGCATTCCCGAACACCTCAAACTTTGCGTTGGAAAGGACCCGCCATGGGACGCGCCTTCCTGATCGCCATCGCCTTGTTGCCGGCGCTGCCGGCCCCCCTGACCGCTGCGGAACTATGGATCGGGGCGGCGAGCCGGGACATTACGCCCGACCGGCCGGTGGCGCTGTCCGGCCAGCGAAACGTGCGGATCTCCAAGAAGCCGGAAACGCCCATCTCGGCGACCGCCTTGGCATTGGAATCACGTGACGGGCCGCGAATGCTGGATCGGGCCATTATCGTGTCTTGCGATTTGGTGGCCATCCGGCCGGGGATCCTGCAACGGGTGCGGGACAAGGTCCAGCCGCGGTTGCCTGACTTTGACGTAACCCGGTTGTTCCTCGCCGCCACGCATACGCACACCGCTCCGGTCATGATCGAAGGGCGTTATTCGCTGCCGGACAGCGGGATCATGCAGCCGGCGGAATATTCCGAATTCATGACCGACCGGGTCGCGGAAGCGATCGTGGAGAGTTGGGAAAAACGGCAAATCGGCAAGGCCGGCTGGGGATTGGGCCATGCGGTCATCGCCCAGAACCGCCGCGCGGTTTATGACGACGGTTCGGCGGTGATGTACGGCAACACGAACGCCGAGCGGTTCCGAGCGATCGAAGGTTACGAAGACCATGATCTGGACGTGCTGTTCTTTTGGAACCGGGAAGACCGGCTGATCGCCACCGCGGTCAATGTCCCGTGTCCGGCCCAGGAAGTGGGCGGCCAATCGTCGATCCACGCGGATTTCTGGCACCCGGTGCGGCAGATGCTGCGCGAGCGGCACGGCGAGGATCTGCACGTGCTGGGCTGGACCGGCGCTTCGGGCGACCAGTCGCCGCGGCCGATGTATCGCCGGGCGGCCGACGAGCGAATGCGGAAACTCCGCGGGCTGACGCGGCTGGAGGAACTCGCTCGCCGCATCGTCCGGGGATGGGACGACGCCTACCAAGCCGCGCGGCTGGACATCCGCGATGACGTAGTGCTGCGGCATCACGTCCAGCAGATCGAGCTGCCGTATCGGCAAGTCACCGAGGCGGAGGCCACCGCTGCCCGCCGGGACGCGGCGAAGTATGCCGACGACCCGGCGCAACTCTGGAACTACCGGTGGAATCAAGGCGTGGTCGAGCGTTACGACAGCCAACAGGCGGACGGCGCCGGCAACGCCGGCATGGAGCTGCACGCATTGCGCTTGGGCGACGTGGCCATTGCCACCAATGAATTCGAACTGTACACCGATTTTGGCGTGCAGATGAAGGCCCGCAGTCCGGCCGTGCAGACGTTCTTGATTCAGCTGACCGGATCCGCCGGCTACCTGCCCAGCGAACGAGCCGTGCGCGGCGGCGGTTACGGAGCCGTCATTCAGAGCAGCCGCGTCGGCCCCGACGGCGGCCAGATCCTGGTGGAACGCACTGCGGAGGCTTTTCAACAGCTGTGGGCGGAGCCGTAATTCAACCGCGCCGGGGCCCGTCCGGAACGTGGCCGTCGCGGGCGAAATCGAGCAGCCCCAACAAATGGGCTCGCTCGGCGTGGCTCAACCGCCCCAAGGCGTGATCGAACATGATGCCGTACATCAGCCGCTGGGCTTCGCGCAGGCGTTCTTCGCCGGGCGGGTAAGCGCAGATCGTCTCCGCCTGGCGAACCAGCGTTTCGATCTGCTGCCGGTGCAAATTCTCTGCGAGCGTCTCACGCATGGATCACGTGTCCCATAGCACAGGCGGCCAGCCTGTGAATCCCCCTCGTAGCACAGACCGCCGGGCCTGTGAGAAATGAGCATCCGGTCTATTATGCTTCGCGGATGCGGAAGGGGAAGATCCTGCGCGCGAGAGTGCGTCTGGCAATTCGGCAGTCGGGATCTTACAATGCCCGGACAGGCGACGGCTGAGTCTGGTCCCGGGCCCGCGTTGCCAAAGGAGGAATTCGATGCGTTGGATCGTCGCATGTCAGCAGTGCAAACGGCAGTACGATGCCGGCGGCAAGCGGCCGGGCGACCGCTTCCGTTGCCGTTGCGGGACGATGGTAACGGTGCTTCAACCGCAAGGCCACGAGGCGGACGTGGTGCGCTGCTCGTCGTGCGGAGCCACCCGCGAACAGAACGCCCAGCGCTGCGACCATTGCGGCGCGGATTTCACGCTCCATGAACTGGACCTGCATACGGTCTGTCCCAACTGTATGGCCCGCGTCAGCGATCGCGCGCGGTATTGTCACCATTGCGCCGCGCTGCTGATCGCCGAAGGGATCGCGGGCGATCAAACCGCCATGTGCTGTCCGGTCTGCGGCGCCGATTCCCTGTTGACCGCCCGGCACATCCGCGACACGTGGACTCAAGTCATGGAATGCCAGCGATGCGGCGGCTTCTGGGTCGGCTTGGGGACCTTTGATATGCTGCTGGATCGCGAAGCCCGCCAGCCGCAATCCGCCGGTCCGACCCCGGGCCCTCCCCCGGCGGCGCCCGCGCGCGGTCCCTATAGGCCGTGTGCCGTGTGCGGCCAACTGATGGTCCGCCGCAACTTTGGCCGGTCCAGCGGCGTGATCGTCGACTTGTGCGGCTCGCATGGCATCTGGTTCGACGCTCAAGAACTGGCGCACGTGCTGCGTTGGATCCGTAGCGGCAACCTGGAAGCCGCCCGCCTGGACATGGCCCGCTTGCGGACTTCGACCGACGTGGCTCGCAAACGCCAGGCGGCTGATCGTCCTTCGGCCCAGCACGATCGGAGGGGATCGCCCGCCTTGGGCATGTCTGCCGAGCAGGGGGATTCTCCTTTGAGCGAGTTCGCCGAAGGCGTTCTCTGGTTGCTGCGGCGATTATTTTAGCGCGAAAAAAACTTCCGGTGGATGATTTTGCTGCCTTCTGTGGTAATATGGGGCGTTACCCAAAAACGTTGTGTCCTGGAAAATGGTCCACAACATTGTCCGACTTCGTCCGGTCTATCCCGGGGCGAACATCATGGCTTCAGACGTCATCCAGGCGACCTTGGCTCCGCCGGGAGCGGGATTACCGCGTGTCCAGGCGGTCTTGCTCCGTCGTTTGCTGTTCCCGCTCTTTTGCCACTGTACCTCCTGGGACAGAGCGGTGGCAGTCTTTCGCCGCGAAGGGGACAAGGTCCTGCGGCTGGCGGCGGGGCTGCCGCCCGATGCGTTTCGGACGCGCGTTCTGATTCGGCCGTTGTGGGGCATCGAGGACGGTTTTCGCTATTGGTCGGCCGAGATGGTCTTCGAACATCTGATCGAGAGCGGTGTTCGGATCGCGACGACCGCCGTCGACTTGAGTCGCGGCGAATCCCCGGCGCCGGACATCGTCGAGATCATCCCCAACGGCGGTCGCGGACTGGGATTGCTGCAAGACTATCGAGCGTTCCTGGACGACTTCGCCGATACCTTGTCGGAAGACGTCGGGGACCGGAGAAGCAAACGGACGCATCCTCACCCCTGGCTGGGCGAACTGACCGCTCACCGCTGGGTCTGTCTTGGTGCCCGTCATCAGGCGGTCCATCGCCGACAGCTCGAGGCGATTCTCACCGGCCTGCATTACCGCTAGGCCACAAAATCACACGGCGGCAAGCTGTACGCGAGCGCTCTTCAGCCGGCTGGACAACATCCGTGCAACCTGGGTCAGCAGCCGCTGTCCGAACGCGTGATCCGATTCACAGAAGGCACGCAGTTTGGCAGCGTTGAAGCGGATGAAGTGCGTTTCCTTGACGGCGGTCGAAAACGTCCGGCAACGGTAGGGTTCCACCAGCGAAGCCCATCCGACCAATTCCCCGTCGACCAGCGTATCCACGATGCGAAACTCGCCGCTGCCCAGCTCGCAGGCTAGGTTCACCTCGCCGCGAACGATCAGGTACAAGTATTCGGCCGGATCCGACTCGGCAAAAATCGGCTCGCCGGCTGCCACCGTCTGCTCATCGGCCATGCGGGCCAGCTGTTCCAGGGACTCGGGGCTGAGTTGAGAAAAATGGGAATACCGACGGAGGAGATCTGATGTAACCATGGGCTGACCTTTGCATCGCAAGTGAAGGGAGCATCCGAATGTCCCAAGACGTCCCTGAAAGTAGCACACCGCGCCGCGGGCGGCAAGTGGTGCATGACAGATGAAGGCATGCCGGATGATGGTGCCGTACGCCCTAACACCCGTTTGGCGGCTGCATGCCGACATGCTGCCGTTCCCCAGATGCCCGGTACGCTCGGACACTCTCCATCAAACGGTTCACGTCGTCCGCGCTGCGGGCTCCGGCGACTTGGTACAGCACGCCGCCGGGCAGCGTCCGGCGGCGGAGCGCGTCGGCGAAGCGGTCCCAGCCGGTCGAGACCACCAGCGGCACGTTGCCGGTGCGTGTCTGCAGGTGGCCGAGCACGTCGAACGCCTCCGGAAAGCCGCGGTCGTCGCCCAGATAGATGGCCTGCAAGCCGCGTAGCGACGATACGGCCTCGAGCAGGTGCCGGCCGTTGCCGTGGATGTGCAGCACGCCACCGTCGTAATGTGCGAAGATCCGCTCGACGGGTTCCCGGCCCCAAGTCTCGAAATAATCCACCGATGTCATGTGGAACGGATCGACACTTTCCGAAACGATCCGGCCGTCGATCCATTGCACCATGTTGCTGGCCGTGCCGCCGTCCAACAATCCGACCCGTTCGAAAAATGTGTCCTGGACCAAGACGTTCAGCGTGAAGGCAAAGTCGATCGCGCGGCGGACGAGTTCCGGTTGCTCCAGCAAACTCACATACGTATTGGTCGCGCCGACCAGTTCGAACACAAAATTCAAGCTGTCGATCAGGATAAAATGGCTGACGCCGAACCGGCCTGCCGCGGCCGCGGCAAACGCGTCCAATTGGGTCAGGTAACGCTGAAACCACGGCGCCGAGCGGTCGATGCGCAGGTTGTCGAACTCGGACCAGTCCTGCAGCAGCGGCGCGACCATCGACGAAATCCAGCCGCTGTCCGGGTGCGCCATGAAGCGGACGTCGCCGCCGAGCATCCCGCCGTACAGGCCTTGATCCATTTCGCTCAGGTACGCGGCGGGAATGGAATCGTCTTCCACTCCCGCCCGCGCGGTGAGCCACCGTTCCCAAAATGCCACGCGCGCGACGGGATCGGGATCGCCGCACGTCCCGTCGCCATGGGTGCGCGCGAATTCATCCAATGCCGGATGGGGAAGCTGAAAAGTGGCGAAAATCCGATCCGGCGCTTGCCGCCGGTACAAGTGGCGCAGGCGGGCGACCGCGTCGGCGGCGTTGCGTTTGAATTCGAGTTGCAGCATGTGAACGCCTTTCAAGGGGCGCGGGCGACACGTCAGGCGGCCACGACCGCGTCCGGGGTCTTGGCTGGAGCGTCCGCGGAAACGCCGTGCGGAGCGTCGAACCGTCGCCACGTCCAAGATCACGGGGCGACGGTCACCTCCGCAGGCTTGTCCGCGACTCGTTGGATGCGGACCGGGCCGTGGCTTTCGGCAACCGCGGCGAAAAATTCTTCGGGTGACGCGACCCGTTCGCCGTTCACGTGCGAAATGAGCGTGCCGGGACGCAGGCCCGCTTTCCAGCACGCGGAATCGCGCTCGACGTGCGTCACGGCCAAGCCGCCGCCGGGGGGCAGTTGCGGCCAAACTTGTCGCAGCAGCGTCTGCGGCAGCGCCGTCGCGTAATCCACTTGCATGCCCCGCCACACGGGATCGGGAAGGTGCGAATACGGCGGCCGCAAGCCGGTCACCTGCCGCTTGGACAGCTTGGCGGTGGTTTGCACCACGCGCCAGGCCTGGCCGGATGCCGTGCGGCGCTCGACGGCGAGTTGAATTTCGGCCGCCGCAGGCTGTTTTCCCAGCTCGTGCATCAACGTGCTGCGGTCGTACACCGGCGTGCCGTTGACGTGCGTTAGGATATCGCCTTCCTTTAACCCTGCCGCAGCCGCCGGCGTGCCGGCAACCACGTGGCTCAGCACGGCGCCGTGCCGGCCGGCGCGGCGCTGGGCGTCCGGCAGATTGTCGGGCGATACGCCCAGGAACCCGAACTCGGCCTTGCGCCCCGTCTTGAGCGTCTCGATCGTCCGCAAGAAGACCTCGTTGACCGGAATCGCAAACCCCCGCGATCGCTCCGATCCCTCGCGGGTCCCCAAGGCGGTGATCAGGCCGATCATCTCGCCGCGGAGATTCACCAGCGCGCCGCCGCTGGTGCCCAGCTGCAGGCGCGCGTCGGTCTGGATCAGTCCGCCGTATTGGTAGAGCGAATCCTTCGTCGGATCCGCGCTGGCTCCGGCCGGCGGAAGGGGGCGGCCCAAATTCGCAATGATGCCCCAACTGGCACTGACTTGACCGTCTTTCGCGATGCCGTAAGGATTGCCCAATGCGATGACGATCCGGCCTTTGCGCAGCCCCTTTGTGTCGCCGAACGAAATCGGTTCCAAACCGTCCGCTTCGATTTTCAGGACCGCCAAGTCGGTCCAGGGATCGCCGGCAATCACGTGTTCGACTCGCTGTACGCCGACGGCGAGGAACGGGCGGCGATGAACCCAAACGCGATAATCGTTCTCGGCCGGATCGCCCAGCACGTGATAGTTGGTCAGGATGTAGCCCCGCGGATCGATCACCACGCCGGCGGCGTATTCGTTCGGCGCGATTTCGTCCGCGGCGCCGGTCGGGCCAGCTGCAAACGGAGCGGGCGGACCATCCGGCGAGGCGGATGGCAATCGGCCTTTGCGATAACGGGCGATGGCCACCACGGATTTCTCCGCGCGGGCGATGGCGTCAGCGAGCGTCTCTTCCAGGGCCAGGGCCGCGTCCAAGGCCGAAAGTTCTTGCGCTGCGACGGGTGCCGCCGAGGCAAGCCACAGCGTCATCAGAACGGCGACGGCCAGAAGCCGTGGCGCGCGTCCCGGTTCTAACCAGACGTTTTGGAGTTTGCCGATCAATTGTCGCCTCGCCCGCGTGGTCACGCGATTTGCCATTTGCCATCTTCAACACAGCCTGGCAGGCCTGGTCTACGATTTGCCGACCCCAGACGCGTTTATGCTTCGCTCTCGTCCGCGGTCTCTGCGACGCCCAACGCCACGTCCGCCGCACCGCTGCCCAGGATCTTCTGGTGGATTTCCGCCGTGGTTTGCGGGTTCTCGATCAGGAACGTGCGAGCCTTTTCTTTGCCTTGTCCCAAGTACGTTTCGCCGTACTTGAACCAAGCGCCGCTGCGGGCGATCACCTTTTGCGTCACGCCCAAGTCCAGCAGATCCCCCTCGTAGCTGATCCCACAGTTCTGCATCATGTCGAATTCCGCCACGCGAAACGGCGGGGCAACTTTGTTCTTGACCACCTTGGCCCGCACGCGCTGGCCCACCACGTCTTCGCCTTCTTTCAGCTGGCCGATGCGGCGGACGTCGATCCGGCAGGACGAGTAGAACTTCAAAGCCCGGCCGCCGGGCGTGGTTTCGGGACTGCCGAACATGACCCCGATCTTCTCGCGGATCTGGTTGATGAAGATCACAGCCGTCTTGCTCTTGGCAATCGCGCCGGTCAGCTTGCGCATGGATTGGCTCATCAGCCGCGCCTGTAACCCGACGTGGGAATCGCCGATTTCGCCTTCCAATTCCTGCCGGGGGACCAGGGCCGCGACCGAGTCGACGATGATCACATCGACCGCATTCGATTTGATCAGCAATTCGGCGATTTGCATCGCCTCCTCGCCCGAATTCGGTTGGCTGACCAACAGCGTGTCCAATTCGACGCCCAGCTTCTTGGCCCAGATGGGATCGAAGGCGTGCTCCGCATCGATGATCGCCGCGATGCCGCCGGTCTTCTGGGCTTGAGCCGCGACGTGCAAGGCCAGCGTCGTCTTGCCGCTGGATTCCGGGCCGAAAATTTCGATGATCCGACCGCGCGGAATGCCTTGGCCGCCCAGGGCGATGTCCAGCGACAGGCTGCCCGTGGGAATGCCTGGGATCGGCCCGCGCCGGTCGGCGCCCAAGGGCATTATCGACCCTTCGCCGAACTGCTTTTCAATCTGCCGCAGCGTTGTGCGCAGATTGACGTTGTCGTCAAAAACCGATTTCACTTTCGAGCCCGCGGAATCTTCCGCCGACTCGCCACCCTTGGCGGCTTTCTTTGACATGGTTCGCCTCGCTTCAGCTGTTTTGATCATGGAAACGTGCTCCCTTTATGGACGAGAGGCCGGAAAGTTGCAAGTGGCGTAAGCCGGGCGGCGGGGATGTTTCTTGCCGCGGCCGAGCCCGAACGACGCCAGGAGTATCGGCCGCCGCCGGACACGGTTGGTCACTGGGGGGTTGCAGGAAGATGTGGACGCCATGTTCGCTTGCCTTTTTTTCCTGCCCTCAATTCTTTTGCCAACACGACGTTACGGGACGCTTCGGTTAACGTCGTCTGACGTCTGCGCGAGAATAGACCTCTTAGTCGAGGGAGAAATCGTGCGGTACCCCAGCCGTTTGCCTGCGGCCACGGCATAGAATGGCCTGACGACCGCAACCCTAAGTCCATCAGGCTTTCCAATCTGGCCGCTCAGGCGGGAAGGGCTGACGAGAGGAACTACAACGCATGTCCAAAGTCCTGATTATCGAAGATGACCGGGCGCTGGTCGACATCCTGGCCTACAACCTGCGAAAAGCGGGATACGAGGTCTTCGTGGCCTACGACGGCTTGGACGGCCTGAACCAAGCTCGACTCAGGTCGCCCGATCTCGTGATCCTCGACTTGATGCTGCCGGTCATGGACGGGATCGAGGTTTGCCGTCGGCTGCGGAGCAGTCCGCTCACCGGCGAAACGCTGATCCTGATGCTGACGGCCAAAACCGAGGAAGCGGAACAGTTGATCGGGTTTTCCGTCGGCGCCGACGACTACGTCACCAAGCCCTACAGCACGCGGCTGTTGGTGGAGCGGATCCGGGCCATGGAGCGTCGCCGGCGCACCGGCGCGGCCGCCGACGCCGATGTCATAAGCCTGTCGGGCGTGACCGTCGACCGCCGGCGGCACCAGGCATCCGTCGCGGGGCGCGTCCTAAATCTGACGCAGAGCGAATTTCGCCTGCTGGAAACCCTCGTCCGCCAGCCTGGCCGGGCGTTCAACCGCACCGAATTGATCAACGCCGCTCTTGGCGAGGAGACCATCGTGCTGGAACGAACGATCGACGTTCACATCCGGGCCATCCGCCGAAAGCTGCAAGATGCCGCCGACGCGGTGGAAACCGTTCGCGGCGTGGGCTACCGCTTTCGCGACCCCAGTTCGCCACGTGAGAACGACTCCGACTGGACGACCGACGCTTGAAGATCGCTTGCCGCCCCGTGCCGGATCTCGTCGGCTTCCTCACGATTTCGAGGGCTGAGCGCCAGTTTTCGCAACGTGGGTTTGCAGCAGAGGATCGCAACCGAACGAGATGTCTTCGACACGTTGGTTTGATCACAATGTTTGTAACCAAAGATGCTGGTCGCGAGTCGATCTTCTGTAACAGGAGATCAACGATGACGATTGAACGAGGATTGCGGGCGATTGCGGGAGTGGTGGTTTCGGGCAGTGTTTTGCTGGCGGCATTGCATTCACCGTGGTGGCTGGTCTTGACGGGTTTTGCCGGCTTGAACCTGCTCCAGTCCGCCGTTACCAACTGGTGCCCGATGGTCTGGGTTCTGCAGCGTGCGGGGCTACAGCCATGCACCGCGAACCGCCACGTATAGAGCCACCGCGGCCAAGGTGGCGAGCGAAATCGCTTGTAAGCGAGCGGGCCATTTCCACATCGCGAACATCCCGGTCACGAACAGGATCGACACCCCGGCGTCGCCCCAGGCGATCAAGGGATATACGTAACCTGTGGCGGAAAATGGCCAGAACAACTGCAGTTCCCAATCGGGCAGAGCTTCCGTACCGGAGAACACGAGATCCGCGGCGAGATGACTCACTGTCGCGAGCACAGCGACGCTGATCCACACGGCCAGACCGCCCAACGAAAAAGCGTCGCGAACGCGCGGTAAGCTGCCGGCCAGCGTCAGATGCAGCTTCTGAGTGAGCAACCGCCCAAAGCGCGTGACGACGTCGAACCGATAGTCGACCGCTCCCACCAGCACACCCGTCAGGATGCATGACAACACGTTGTGTCCCCACACCCGGTGACTGGCGGCAAAGGCGGCGGAGCCGGCGATGATCGTCAATCCGTCCCAATCCGGACTGACCGCAGCCACGGCCGCCAGCGCCACGAGCGGCCAGCCGTAACGGCGGTTCAAGCCGGAGGCCAGCACCCCGGTGATTCCCAGCATCGCGTGCTCGTAGCTTGTCATATCCTGTATTTTACTACGTTTTCGGTCCCGACGAATCGTCGCAAAGGCGATTTCCTGTAAGGCTTTGCCTTTTCGGAATGAAACGCGCGAGTTGATCAAAGATCCTGCCTTTTCGGTCCGAAGCGATAGTGAATGATCTCTCGCTCGCGGTCGTCGAGCTGTTCCAGCAACTAAGCGACCGCACCTTTCCGCCGGATCCGATCCGCCTCTTCGGTCTGCTGGTTGGTCCGTCGGTCCGGTATCGATTGGACCACCTCGTCCGCCCGTTTCGGAACCGGGAGCGGTCGCGGTACTCTTTCGAGACGGTCTGGCCAAAGTTCTTGATGATCGCGCTGGTGACATACACTGGTGCATACGTGCTGAATCTGGCTCTCCGCCCGTAGGCGAACTTTTCGATGGCCCGCATCAGCGAGATATTTCCGTCGCTCACCAACTCGAACAACGTGTTCCCGACTGCGAGCATACCGGCTTGGTCATCGCCACCACTAGCACCAAACGGTTGCCGAGCGGTTTTCCGTTCAGTTTGAGAAGGCACACTAGCCCGACGCGCGAGTTTTGAAGTTGCGCATTCGGCGATCCGGTCGTGTTTGGCCGAAGGCCTGCTCCCATCGTAGCCTGGGGCAACGCCCTAGGGACAGGGTGTCGTCCGGCCTATTTGGCCGAAGGCCATACTCACCTTGCCCTACGCAGCACGGTGAATATGGCCTTCGGCCAAACAACGGATGCTCGCCCGTGTCCCTAGGGCGTTGCCCCAGGCTACGGTGAATATGGCCTTCGGCCAGAATTCCGGCCCCAAAAATGCGCAACTTCAAAACGCGAGAGCGAGGGAATCACGGCTCTTTCTCGACGGTGCTGGCGCGCTGCGACGATACGTTGCTCCCACGCTCCGTCCTGCCGATTCCGCTACCGCTCGTGCGCGTATATCGGATCGTAACCGTAGCGGCTGGAATTGTCGGAATAGGCCGGATAGTACCCACCGTCGTGGTAGTTCGATGCATAGTAGTCACCGAAGTAGTAGTGCTGGTATCGCGGCCGAAAGAAAAGATTGTCGACGAACGCGCTCAAATTGATCACCGTCGCCGGCGAGTAGGAGAAGCCGGGCCGTGTGTAGCTGCGCGCCGTGAAACAGACCGGCGCAAACAGCACCCCGAGGCGAGCCACCGAGTAATCCCAATAGCCGTCGACGAAGACGTAACCGCGAGGCGTATAGACGTAAAGGGCCGGGGTCCAAACCCCGTCCGGCTGAACGGCCGCCCAGAAACCGGCTCAGTTGGCAACACTCCCGCGCGCCCCGTAGTGAGAGACTCACAAACGTCCCATCAGCAGCAGGATGACCAGGATCAGCACAATCAACCCCAGTCCGCCGCTCGGGCCATAACCCCAGCTTCTGCTGTGCCCCCACGTGGGCAACGTTCCCACAGCACCCAGCAGCATCAGAATCAGAATAACGATCAAAATCGTGGACATGTCAAATCTCCTTTAAGAAAAGACGCAAGTCTACACCGACCTCAGAACATTCCTATCACTGCCAGAAGTACCGCCTTCGGAAGACGCTGCCTCCGAAGAAGGACAGTACGGCGAGAATGAGGAAAACGAAGAACACGATCTTCGCCAATCCCACGAACGAGCCTGCCAGGCCCCCGAAGCCTAGCAGGGCTGCCACCAAAGCGACGACAAGCAACAACATCGCTAACTGTAACATCACCAAGTCCTCCCAAAACGAGCCGCTCGATTTCCTACGCGAATCGCCAGCGACGGTTACAACTGTGGTATCAAGCGCAAAAAAAACCGACGTGGCCGGACACCCGCAGGTTTCCCGCCACGTCGGTTTACTCGTCAACAGGCCTCCCGGCACAGCCGGGTTGCCCTTCATCTAGTCATCCGACGACTCTCGCTCACATCAAGCCGCTTTCAACTTCCGTTACAGCGACTCCACTACACGATATTATACGGCTAGCAGCGGAGCGGACAAGGGCCAGATATCGGATTGGTCGGATCGTTGTCGGCGGCAACATCCGGCCCTGTCACTTCCGCGAGCTTGGCGACTAATTCGTTGACGTCAACCGGCTTGCTCACGTAGGCGTCCATGCCCGCTGCCAGGCAACGCTCCTCGTCGCTCTTCATGGCATGCGCCGTCATGGCGATGATGGGCACTTGCGCTTTGCCTCGGTCGCGTAGCGCGCGGATGGCCGCCGTGGCCTCGAAACCGTCCATTCCCGGCATCTGCACGTCCATCAACACCACGTCAAAATCCCGTTGCTTGACCAGTTCCACCGCGCGCTCGCCGTTCTCCGCGATCTCCACCGTATGGCCCTGTTTGCTGAGCACGTACTGGGCGACCTTCTGGTTGGACGGATTGTCTTCGGCCAGCAGGATGGAAAGCGCACGGGGCAGGCTGCCGATTCGTGGACGACCGTCCGGTCTTGCCAGGCTGTACCGTTTCCGCGCAGGTTCCTGCGGCCCGGGATGAATGCCGAGGCGAACCGGGAAGTAAAAGGTGCTGCCTTGGCCCCGTGCGCTCTCCAGGCAGAGCTCCCCGTGCAGCATGGCGACGAGATTCCTCGCGATGGCAAGCCCCAGCCCGGTGCCGCCATAGTGTCGGGTCGTGGAGGTGTCGGCCTGCGTGAAGGGCGCGAAAATGCGCTGCTGGTCTTCCGGGGAAATGCCGATGCCGGTGTCGGAGACAACGAACAGGAGCACCGCCTCCGTGGGAGTCTGCGACACGACGTTGACCCGTACCGCGATCTTGCCGCGCGCGGTGAACTTGATCGCGTTGCCCACGAGGTTCACGAGGATTTGCCGCAGGCGCAACGGGTCGCCCACGAGCGTGGGGATCCCGTCAGGAACGGCATACGCCAGTTCCAGACCCTTCTCTTTCGCCCGCACGTGGAACAGCTTTATCAGCGCCGCCAGCATTTCTCGGAGATCGAAGGGCGTGTGCTCCAGGACGAGCGTGCCCGACTCGATCCGCGACAAGTCGAGGACTTCGTTGAGCAACTCCAGCAACACGTCGGCCGAATCCCTGGCCGTTTGCAGGCAGTCGCGCACGATGGTCGGCAGCTCCTCCCCCAACGCCACATCAGTCATGCCAAGGATGGCGTTCATGGGCGTTCTCAGTTCGTGGCTCATGTTCGCCAGGAAGCGGCTCTTGGCAAGGTTGGCCGCCTCCGCGAGCTCCCGGGCATCCTGCAATTGCTGTTGCGTTTTCTCCAGTTCGGCCACCTTTCGCTGCAAGTTCTGGTTGAGCCGGGCAATCTCGGCCTCCGCTCGTCTGCGGTCCGTAATGTCTTCGATGGCCACCAGGATCAGCGGCAGCAAGTGCTTGGGTTGGTCGATCCGCCGGGCGTCGAGCACCATCACCCGCGGTCCACTTCCATCCACGTCCTGCTCGAGCTCGAACCCCTCGAACTGCTTGTTGCCCGGGATAATTTCTTCCAGGAGCCGGCGCAGGCCCGAAACGTCCCATTGCTCCCGGCCGAGATCGTAGAACGGCCGGTTTTCGGCATCGCAAGGGATGGTCTTGAAAAGGCGATAGAACGATGAATTGGCAGAAACCACCCGCAGATCGGCATCCAACACGACCAGCGCGTGGCGGACGCTGTTCACCGTGCTCTCGGCAAACACTCGGGCCTTTTCCATCTCCAATTCGGTCTGTTTCAGCCGGGTAACATTGGCGAAGCTGACGACCACGCCTTCGATCCGATCGTCAAGCGTCCGATAGGGCGAGACCCGCATGAGAAACCACTTGCCGTCGCGCGCCAGCACTTCGCTCTCCATGGTCGCCAGATTCGTCATCACCTTCCTACAAGCCGCCGGAATATCGACCTCCAGGAGATTGTGCGCGATATGGGAGATCGGCCGGCCGACGTCGGAGGGGAGGAGATTGACCAGCTCTGCCGCAGGCGGCGAAGATCGCCGGATTTTCAACTCCCGGTCCACGACAATCGTTGCCAAGTCCGAGGAGTTCAACACGTTGGCCAGATCGTTATTGGCCTCCGTGACTTCTTCGATCTTCTCCGCCAGTTGGCTGTTGACCGTGTTCATCTCCTCGTTGATCGACTGCAACTCCTCTTTCGAGGTCTCCAGTTCCTCGTTGGTGGATTGCAGCTCCTCGTTCACGGAGAGGGCTTCTTCGTTGGTCACCCTGATTTCCGCATTGGCGGTCTCGAGTTCCTCGATGGCCGCGAGGTGTTCCTTCCGGGCAACGCGCAACTCGTACTCCAGGCGCGCCAAGGCGGATGAGTATTGACTGTCGCCATTCAAGGATCCAGGGGGCGGAACCCCGGGTTCCCGCGGACGGGCTTCCTCGAAAATGATCGCGAGCAACTCGCTGCGCATCTTGCGGCTGACCATGGGGGTGATCGTCACCGTTGCCGTTGCAATCCCCGCATCCCCTTCGTACTCGACCCCTTCCAGGGTCACGACCTGATTCTCCTGCGCCGCCTTCTGAATGGCCCCGCGCATTTGGGCCGCCAAGCTCTCCCAGGCCATCGTCAGCAGGTTCAGATTCGCTTGCCCCGTGGGATGCTTCAGGTACTTGTGCGTGGGGCCGAAGAAGTGGAGGATCTCGCCTTGAGGGGTAATCAGCACGGTGGCTGCATTGAAGTGCGCCAGGAGCGCCCGCTGATGGAGTTCCGTGAGTTGGGCCAGGTCGAGTTTCTCCGGGAGCGGCCTGCCCGCATCCCGCTTGGGCCCCTTCTGGGGACGCGTGCCGGAGGCAGCGGTCGGCGGCGCGGGGACACGGCTCCGGCCGTAGATGTGCCACCGCCGGGCGACCGTCTCGAACAGCCCCTCTTGTCCGCCGATATTGTCGGCCTTGCCCAGGAAAAGGTATCCCCCGGCGTTCAGCGCAAACGCGAACAGCTCAATGACCCGCTTCTGCGCCTCGGGCTCCAGATAGATCAGCAGGTTGCGGCAACTGATCAAATCGAGCTTCGAGAACGGAGGGTCGGCCAGGACATTCTGCCTCGTGAAGACGACCAATTCCCGCAGCTGCTTGTTGACTTGATACGCGGCGTCCTTCTTCGTGAAGAACCGCTCCAGCCGTTGCGCCGAAACGTCGGCCTCGATGTTCTTCGAGTAGACGCCCATCCGCGCCAGACGCAGGGCATCCTCATCAATGTCGGAGGCAAAGACCTGTACCCGGCACGACTTCCGCGCGCCGTAAAGCTCCTCCTGCGCGAGCATGGCGATGGAATAGGCTTCTTCGCCGGTGGCACAACCGGGAACCCAGACCCGCAGGCACCCGTCCCCCTCCTTGGCCTGTGCCAACGGTGCCAAGACTTGGGTGCGAAGGGCCTCAAAGGCGTCCGGCTCACGGAAGAACTGCGTGACACCGATCAGCATGTCCTTGGCCAGCTCGGCCAGCTCTTGCGAGTCCTGCTCCAGCACCCCCAGGTACTCGCCAACGGTGTGGAGTTGCCGCAATCCCATGCGGCGCTCGATGCGCCGCCGGATCGTCCCCCGCTTGTAGTGCCGAAAGTCGCTCTTCGTCTGGGCGAGCATCAGCTCCAGGGCCGCCTCGACTTCCTTGCCATCGCTCTGGCCGGCGCTGGCGGGCTCGTCCTGCTCCGCCGGAAAAACATGCTGGCTGTAGGCGAGGATCGCCTGAGGCATTTCCTTGGGCGACAGGATGTAGTCGGCAAGGTCGGTGGCGATGGCACTGCGCGGCATCGCGTCGTACGCGGCGGTTTCCGGGGACTGGACCATGGCCATGCCGCCCGCTGCACGGACTGCGCGCAGCCCCTCGGTGCCATCGCTGCCATTGCCCGATAAGACAATACCGATGGCCCGTTCCCGCTTGTCGGCAGCCAGCGAAGAGAAGAACAGGTTGATCGGCATGCGCATGCCGTCCTGCTGAAACGGCTCGACCCAGTGCAGCAGGCCGTCGCGAATCACAAGGAAATGGCCGGGCGGGAGCGTGTAGATGGTACCGCCTTCGACCGGTGTCCGATCCTCGGCCACGAGAACCCGCATGCTACTGAATTTGCCGAGGAGGTCGGCCATGTGGCTCGGCCGCTCTGGATCCAAATGCTGTATGACGACCAGCGCGAGGTTGGAGACCGCGGGAAACGCCGAGAAGAGTTCTTTGAGGGCCTCCAGGCCACCCGCCGAGGCCCCGATGCCGACGACGGTGAGTTCAGCGGGGGGGCTGCCCGGCTGTTGCGCTCGCGTGCGGGCAGGGCCCAGCGGCCGATCCAGGGCGTCGGCTCGATCCGGCCGCCCGCCCATCGGCGCTGGGAATCCTGCGCCTGCTTTGCCCGTAACTCGCTCTTCTTTGATTGACAGGAATTTTGAAGCCATAGCAGTAAGACTTGATAACGGATAGGAATTCTGACGGACTAAAGACAAAGCAACAACATCGCTAACCGGTGACATGGTCAAGTCCTCCCAAAAAGCAACTCGATTCCCCACGCGAATCGCCAGCCACGGTTACGACCGTGGTAACCAAGCGCACAAAAAAAACCGACGTGGCCGGACACCCTCAGGTTTCCCGCCACGTCGGTTTACTCGTCAACAGGCCTCCCGGCACAGCCGGGTTGCCTTTCGTCTAGTCGTCCGACGACTCTCACGCACTCAAGCCGCTCTTCGTTACGGCGACTCCACTAAGCGCATAACTATACGGCTCGCAGCGAAGCGGGCAAGGGGGGGCAAATATCGGATTCGTCGGATCGCAATCTTGGCTGGCGACTCAGGACTTGTGAAACTTTAGCGATTATACCGACTACGATGAATGGTCGCAAATTCTTGGATTTTCCGTCCGGCTGGATCCGACCCAATATTCTGAATGCGGATTAGGCCCGATCACCGACGGAGTGTGCGATCATGAATAACGTGAGATTGGCTGGGGGAAGTCTGTTGGTGCTGTTCGTCGCGCTGGCCAGCACGCTCGCACGGGCACAATCACTCGATCAGAAGCCATCTGCGGTATCTTCGATCTCAGAGTGCCAAGAAGATTGGCTCGACGATTGCCGTCCCTCCTGGAACGACGCATGTCCTTCTGTGTACGTCCAGGTCGAGGGGCTGTTCATGATGCGGGAACCCCGCTTCACCGACCAGCCGATCATCTTCGACGCCAACGCGGGCACGACGCTTGTGTCCACCTCGGATCTCGATTTCAACTTCGATCCCGGCCTGCGGGCAACCGTCGGCATGCGGCTGTGCGAAGGGCCGACGCTGGAGTTTTCGTATTTCGGCCTCTTTGAGGGAAATGCGTCCGCGATTGCCGTGAAGCCTGGTGACAATTCGTTCCTTATTTTTCCGAATAATTTAGCCGGCAATGTATTTGTCGACATGGACGAAGTTCATGTGAACTATTCTTCCTGGATGCACAGCTTCGAGCTGAATCTGCCCTGCTGTTCCGGGTGCTCCGACGAATGTGACTCCGGCAAGGGCGGTGACAAAGGTAAGGGCGGCGGCTGCAGTGATGTCCGCTCCCGTTCTTTTGAATGGTTTGCCGGCCTGCGCTATCTCAACCTCGGCGAAGAACTCAACATTTCCGCGCAAAGGATCATCTTAGACCAGATCGAGGAAGGCAGCTACAACATTCGCACCGCCAATCATCTGTACGGTGCCCAACTCGGGGCACGGTTGCGGCGCTCGCGGGGCTTGTTCGGCTGGGAGGCGACGGGCAAGGCCGGCATTTTCGGCAACGATGCTCAGCAGACGCAAGCAGCGATTGACTTTCCCAATTTCCCGTTACGGCCCAGCGTGTCGAGCAGCGAAGGCGTGGTCGCTTTTGTCGGCGAAGTCAACCTCTCGACCCTGTATCGTCTGACGGACGTCTGGAACGTCAAGGCCGGCTATAACGTCATGTGGATCGAGGGATTGGCCCTCGCCCCCGATCAACTCGATTTCAACTTCGCATCGGCGTCGAGCGGGAACCAGTTGCGCAACGGCGGCAGCATGTTCCTGCATGGCGTGAACGCCGGCCTGGAAGCACGCTGGTAAGGACCGGCAAAGAAATAAGTGTCGCCAAGATTGTAGTCGTCACGCTCCGCCGTGACGACAATGTCATCACGGCGGAGCGTGATGACCACATTGAGAACCCGACCCTCACTCAGGCGGCCGCGTGCCAGCCACGTGCGATGTCAAACACGATATCATCCAGCACGGAATCGAGTTCGAACAGATCCGTTTCCAGGTCTAGGGGATCCTGGCGAGCGTGCCCCAGGAGATCGCGTTGGGACAAGGATTCCGTCGTTGCGGCCGGGATGCTCCAGACTCGCGGCGAATCGTTTTTCAGTTGGACAATCGACGATGCGGAACCAGCCCGTCCGCTGTCCGCGCCGCGAGCTTCCATCGCTGGCAAGGTAAATTCCGCCGGCACGACGTGAATCTCGCTTGCGGACATGGCAATGGCCGTCGTCACGGATTCGCCTTCGCCGGCCGTGCCCTGCAGATCGCTATTGATGTAGTTGATGACGAGTAACACGTTTAGCGCCATCACGTGACCGTCCGGATTGGCGTTGATGTAGTTGATCAGAATCAGCACATCCACGGGTGTAACACGGTCGTCGCCATTAACGTCATACGGATTGGCGTAGGCGTGCAAGATACCAGCTTCGCCCGAAGCCTCAGGCAGGGCGGGAGACGAATCGCTGATCGTCGCGATGAAGTAGGGCCCCGGGAAGCTGCCAGGGACCGTTGTGAATGGCGAAACCTCCAGCGGCGAGACGCTGGTAATATGGAACACGTGCATCTGCTCCGTGGTTCCCCCTGGTCCCTGCACGGCAAGAATCGCATCCGCAATGTCGTCACCATTGGTGTCCAGTCCCGCTACCCGGACGGGCGCGTTTCGACTCGGACCGTCAAACGCCTCAAAACCGAGGCCGTTGGCCGACAAGCTGAACAACGTGGCGGAAGAAGTATTATCCCAGGCCCAGACGTCCACCAGGGAACCGCCGAGGACACCGGCGCCCACGACGATGTCGGGGAGGGGATCGGTATTGACTCTCGCCACATCGATGAACACCCCGCCACCGTAACTGGTCGTGGCGGTGCTGAAAGGCCTGAAGCTCGCCGCGGCCGTGGGCACGACGCTGGGCGTGAGCGTGGTCAGGCCGCTGACGTCGAACACCTTTACGGTGGTTTGCATGCCGGCGCCGCTCCCGACGACGATCTCCGCCTGCTGGTCCCGTTGCGTGTTGTCGAAGGGGCCGTTGGGCAAGGGGGTGCTGCCCATGTCGGCCGCGGCCACCACCGCGCCGCCGATAAACGACGCGGGGAACGCCAGGAAATGCCTGTAGGGATTCGCTTCATCGAACGTGGGTAGCCCGTCGCCGTCAAGTACGTTCCGGAAGACCTTCACCTCGGCAGGCCCCCAGCTGGGCACCGTGATAATGTCGTTCAACCCGTCGCCGTCGACGTCAGCGACGGCCACTTGGACGCCGCCGTTGAACGTCGAACCGTACGGTAGGAACGACGTCAGCAGAACGCCATCCTGAGTGTACACGTGAACTTCCGCCACGATGCTCCATCCCGGAGCCGTTACGATCTCGTCGACGCCATCGCCGGTGAGATCGCCGGTGGCGACCCGAATACCGCCCTGGAAGGTGTTCCCGTACGGGGCGAACTGCGCCAATACCGCCCCAGTCACCTGGTCGATCACCGTGACCAATTGCGGCGTTCTCGGACTCTTGTCCTCCCCGATGACGATCACGCGGCGGGAATAGTTGCCAAACGCCAGACCTGCGGTCAAGACTTCGACCTGACCGGCCAGTAGCGGGGCCGCCTGACCGGCATATGCCACCACTTCCTCGCCGCTGCCGAGCGTGACCGTGGTCCCGCCCGCCGTTTGCGTCCAGCCCACCTGCAGCTGCTCGCTGACCGTGTACGTTCCCGGCGCCAACTGGGGGAAAGCGTACTCGCCATTGATGTCGGTCAGCGTGCTGTCCGAGACCGCGTTGCCCATGCCGTCGGTGCCCACCAATACGATCGTCCACCCCTCCAGCCGCGGCTCGGCGCCGTCCTGGCCGTCGCCGTCGAGGTCGTGGAACTTGTAGCCGTGAATCGAGGTTTGCAGGAAGTTGCCGAACGCCAGATCGTCGGTCAAGACCTCGACCTGACCGGGCAATAGCGTGCCTGCCTCGCCGGCATGTGCCACCACTTCCTCGCCGCTGCCGAGCGTGACCGTGGTCCCGCCCGCCGTTTGCGTCCAGCCCACCTGCAGCTGCTCGCTGACCGTGTACGTTCCCGGCGCCAACTGGGGGAAAGCGTACTCGCCATTGATGTCGGTCAGCGTGCTGTCCGAGACCGCGTTGCCCATGCCGTCGGTGCCCACCAATACGATCGTCCACCCCTCCAGCCGCGGCTCGGCGCCGTCCTGGCCGTCGCCGTCGAGGTCGTGGAACTTGTAGCCGTGAATCGAGGTTTGCAGGAAGTTGCCGAAGTCGACTTCCGCCACTGCCCCGTCTGGCAGTACGGTGACCAAATGGAAGCGACCGAAGGCGTCGCTGGTTGCCGGGAAAGAGTTCGTCCAGCCGCTCTGGCCGACTTCCCGCACCTTCCACTGGCCCGGCGTGACCCCGACGATCGTATACGTTCCCCCAACGCCGGTCGCCGCCGACGGTTCCGTGGCGTTATCGAACACGCCGTTGTCGTTGTAGTCCACGTACACCGTCCACCCCGCCAGTCCCGGTTCGTTGGCATCCGGCACTCCGTCCCCGTCGAGGTCGTGGAACTTGGAGCCGCCGAGCGACGTTTGCAGGACCAGGAAATTCCCAAAGGCCAGATCGTCGGTCAAGACCTCGACCTGACCGGGCAGTAGCGTGCCTGCCTCGCCGGCATATGCCACCACTTCCTCGCCGCTGCCGAGCGTGACCGTGGTCCCGCCCGCCGTTTGCGTCCAGCCCACCTGCAGCTGCTCGCTGACCGTGTACGTCCCCGGTGCCAGCTGGGTGAAAGCGTACTCGCCGTTGATGTCGGTCAACGTGCTGCCTGAGACCGCGTTGCCCTGGCCGTCGGTGCCCACCAATACGATCATCCACCCCTCCAGCCGCGGCTCGGCGTCGTCCTGTCCGTTGCCGTCGAGATCGTGGAACTTGTAGCCGTGAATCGAGGTTTGCAGGAAGTTGCCGAACGCCAGATCGTCGGTCAAGACCTCGATCTGACCGGGCAATAGCGTGCCTGCCTCGCCGGCATATGCCACCACTTCCTCGCCGCTGCCGAGCGTGACCGTGGTCCCGCCCGCCGTTTGCGTCCAGCCCACCTGCAGCTGCTCGCTGACCGTGTACGTCCCCGGTGCCAGCTGGGTGAAAGCGTACTCGCCGTTGATGTCGGTCAACGTGCTGCCTGAGACCGCGTTGCCCTGGCCGTCGGTGCCCACCAATACGATCATCCACCCCTCCAGCCGCGGCTCGGCGCCGTCCTGGCCGTTGCCGTCGAGGTCGTGGAACTTGTAGCCGTGAATCGAGGTTTGCAGGAAGCTGCCGAACGCCAGATCGTCCGTCAAGACCTCGGCCTGACCGGGCAGGAGCGTGCCTGCCTCGCCGGCATACGCCACCGCTTCCTGGCCGCTGCTGAGCGTGAACGTGGCCCCGCCGACCGTCTGCGTCCAGCCGATCTGAGTTTGCTCGCTCACCGTGTACGATCCCCAAGCCAGACCAGTGAAGGCGTACTCGCCGTCGCCGTCCGTCTGCGTGCTAGTCGAGACCGGATTCCCTAGGCCGTCGGTGCCGGTCAGCACGATCGTCCAGCCGGCCAGACGCGGCTCGCCGTCGTCCTGGCCGTTGCCGTTCAGGTCGTGGAATTTGTAGCCGTGGATCGAGTTCAGGGGCACGACTTCGCCTTCCTCATCAAACTCCAGGCCACCGCTGTAACCGGGGCCGCCGTTGCCGGGGCCGTCGATGGGGCAGACGTTGCTGAGGGTGTTGGTATCCAGCGTTACCGCCCCGGTTTGCGCCAAAGCTCTGCCGTTCAGAATGGTTGCTGCGGTGGTGAGAGTGATGCTCTCCAGCGCGAGAATATTCCCTTCGAACGAAGTGCTGGTCCCCAGCGTGGCGGAACTGCCGACCTGCCAGAACACGCCGAGGTCGGAGCCGCCATCGGAACCGAAATTGATCACTTCAACCGTCGAGGCGCTGGCGGTCGTGAGCGTGCTGCCGATCTGGAAAACCCAATAGGCGTTGTTGTTGCCCTCCGCGTCGAGCGTGAGCGTTCCCGTCAACTGAGCCGAAGTGTCAAAATGATACACGCCCGCCGTGAGTGTTTGTCCACCCAGATCCTGACCCGTCAAGTCGCTGGTGAACGGCATGGCTGCCAGACCAAGGTAGGCCGTGGTGGTATCCACCTGCGCCTGGTCCGCGACCGCATGACTGATGTAGATCGTCCCGGTCACGAGTCCCGGGCCATCGACCAAGCCTGTTGAACCCGGGCCTTCCACGACGGTGTTGGCCGGCGGAATGGCAAAACCCGTAATCGAAGGCCCCGGGTAGACACCCGTATGACCGGTGATGGTGGTCGGGCCGGTATTGGTCACCGTCGAGGCTCCCAGAACCGCAAAACTCTCCGCCGTGCCCAGAATACTTGCAAGCATCCGGCGATCTTCCAGGCATTGAAATCCCAGCGGCCGGGTGCAGCGTCTCGTCGCCGGCGTCCGACGGGTACGTTTGTGGGACGAGGACCTTCCGAACAGTCCGGCGAATCTCTGGTAAAACATTGCATGGCCCCTATATTTGAAACGTCTGGCATCGCCAAGAACAAAAAAAGCCGGCGTGGCGGAACACTCTGCGGTATTCCACCACGCCGGCTTACTCGTTAACGAGCCCCCCGGAAGAACCGAGTTACTCTTCACCTAGTCATCCGACCACAGCGTTGGCAAATTGCGCCGCGGCTGTACCAACGCGTTGATTATTGCGCATCTGAGCGGGAAAGGCAAGTGCTTTCAGTCAATCGGTCCACTTTATTTGTCTCCTTTGGGTGTTAGCCACAGAGGGCACAGAGCACAAAATGAATGAAAGATTCGGGAAGGGCAATTCTATCTGTTTCTCTGGGGCCTCTGTGGCCAAAACAGCACACCGCCCTTCGCTTCACCGACAGGTTGTCCAGGGGATTACGCACTCGCACCATGCGTGACGAGCACCGCGTCCTCTTTCGGTTCCAGACGCGCACCGCGTTGTATGGCGTAGGCCCGCGTGAACTCGGCGCCGATCAGCACGGCCTGCGACGAGTAATAGACCCACAGCAGGACGATCACGATCGAACCGGCCGCTCCATAGACCGAAGTGACCCCGGCCACGGCCAGGTACCAGCCGATCAAGTGATTGCCGAGCAGGAACAGCAGGCCCGTGGCGCCCGCGCCGACCCAAACGTCGCGCCACGCGATCTTGACGGCGGGCAGAACGCGGTAGACCAGCGCGACGGTCAGGGCGAGGAACGCCCAGGAGATGGCGAATGTCACGACCGGCCAGAGCGGGACGCCTTCGAAGCTGAATGCGGAGGGCAGGATCCGGCCTAGCGCGAACAGGGCCGCCGTTACCAGCAGTGCGGCCAGCAACAGCGTGCTGGTTCCCAGGACGGCCAGGAACGATCCGAACCGATCGCGCATGACGTCTCGCAGGCCCCGCCCCAGCTTAGGCTTCACTTCCCAGACCGCGTTCAGCGCGCTTTGCAGTTGGCTGAAAAACCCGGTGGCGCCGAACGTAAAGACGACAATGCTCAGGACGGTGGCCGGGACGCCCGACCCGCTCCGGTAGGTGTACCCCGCAATGGCCTGGACCGCCGCGGCCACGGTGGGACCGACGGTGCTTTCGATCTCCTTGGTCAACCGGCCCTGCGCCGCCTCCGGGCCGAGCACCAAGCTGGCGGCGGTGAAGGCCAGCACCATCACCGGCGCGATGGAGAAGATGGCGTAAAAGGCCAGGGCGGCGCCAACCTCAAACGCGTTGGACTGCCACCATGCGCGCCACGTCTGCTTCAGCAACTGCACGATCTGCCCACGAGCTGGAGGATCGGCGGGGCGGCTTACCATGGCTTGAGTTTCCAGCCCAACACGAAACCAATCCCGAAGCACCAAAGGGCCAAGATTTCGGGCCGTTCGCGCCCATATTCGCGAAAATGATCGAAAGCACTCTTGACCGTTTCCGCGAGATCTTCCGTTCGCTTCTGGGTTTCATTCTTCGATTCCGGGACCACCGATTCTCTTGTCGACGATGCCATTTTCAGGCTCCTTGGTTAAGTAGCGGCTGCATCAATAGGCGGATCTTTTCGCGCGCTTCCGCCAGCGTCGCAACCACGTGAATGTGAGGGCCACAGCCGATGCGCTCTTTCGCCTTGTTCAGGTCTTCTTGTGCGTGCCACAATCCCACCATCAGATTCCCTTCCGGAACTCGCCCGCGAAGACGCCTGCACAGGGCACGAGCATGCATCACGGCGGCGGGAGGCAGGGCGGAAATGCAGATCACTTGCGGTTGGCGCTGCCGGACCAGAGCGATCAACTCGCCGGCCGCGGATGGAACCGGGACGGCCTCGACGTCGCAGCCCGGCAGATCGACTAATTGCGACAGCATCATGCCGGCGATTTCGTCCGCGTCGTTGCGCGCGGGCAGGCACAGAACGCAAAGCCCGGCCTGATCGGCCGCAACCGCGGGACGGGAATCCTCGTCGTCCTCGTCCCGGTTCTCGCTGGCCTCGGCCGCCGAAATTTCCCGCCGGCGCTCACCTTGTTCTTGCACGATCTCTTTGACACTCTGCAGAATGTACTTAAGCCTGTCTTCGCCAAAGTCGCCGCGTCGCCAATGGGCTTGGGACAAGACCAGTGCCGAAATCAACATCGTGTCGTAGATTTCGACCAGCGGTGTTTCCACGCAATAGTCCTCCACCAACTGGGCGGCTTCCTCTTGATCGCCCGCCACCAGCCGCTGATAGACGCGTTTCGCAGGCTCAAAGACCGGCTCGTTGCCCAGCAGAACATCCAAGAAGGACAATTGCGGAACGTGCTTGCCGATCACCAACAGGCACACGGTCAACGGGGTCGCCAGCAGCAGCCCGACGACTCCCCACAACCATGTCCAAAAGACCGCCGCCACCAACACCGCCACCGCCGACACGCCGGTTCTCTTGCCATACAGCCATGGCTCCATGACGTTGTTGCTGAACAGTTCCAGAGCCACGAACAGCCCGATCGTCAGGAGGGGCGCTAGCCAGCCTGTCGAGAGAGCCATCGCCAGGCCGATCGGCATCGCGGCCGCAATCCATGGGCCAAGGTAGGGAATGAATCGCAACGTTGCGGCCAAAATCCCCCACAGGACGGCATTGGGCAAGCCGATCAGGTACAGCCCGATTCCCACCGCCGTGCCAAACGTGGCATTGATGAACAAGAGCATGGAAAGGTAGCGGCTGACCCGCGTGCCGGCGTCTTCCAACATCTGCGTGGTCACGGTCACTTGATCTTTTCCGATCAGGTGGATGAAGCGATCGCGCAAGTCCTCGCGCCGGATCAAAAAGAACACCACGAGCACGATGACGATGCCGGCCGAGGCGAATCCCCCCAACACCGTGCCAAACACTCCACCGAAGACCTCCAGCGGGCTCGCCGGCGAAGAAACCACGCGAACGGAGTACAGGCGTTCGTTGGTCCCCTCCACCTCCTGAGGACCTTCGGATTCAGGGAGGTTCTGGCCGATGTCCCGACCGGCACTCGTGACCTTGCTCAGCACGGAGATCGCGTAGGTATTCGCCGAATGGAGTTTCGCCTTCAAATTGGCCTGGTATTCAGGCATCTTGGGAGCCAGTTCGGTCATCTGAACCACGGCAATCCAGACCAACAGGCCCAGTGCCGCGAAGCCCAGGACGGCCGTTACCATCACGGCTGGGATCCGGGGCAGACGGCGCCGCTCGAGCCAGTCGCACACCGGACTGAGCATGAAGCTCAACAGCACGGCGAGCGTCAAGGGAACCAGCAGCTCCTTCGCCAGGTAAAGGGCGGCCACGACCACGGCGATGGATGCCAACATCCACGTTGATTTGGCGAAGTGGTCCGAGGGGGTCATGGCCGTCATCTCCGACGATTCCTTTCAAAACATTATTCGCCATCCTCAGGTTGTTGTGATTCGCTCGCTGGCGACCGCTTCAAAGCGAGCTTGATCCAGTTCAAATTGCGCGCCCATTCTTCGCGAGAACGTTGAAAAATACGCCCGACTCCGCGGAGTTGCGACCATCCCGCAACTGCCAGGGCCACCGCCACGATGAAGCCAGTCAACGCAGCGATCGACATCGCCCAGGCCCGCGACTGGCCGGCAACTTGGATCAGGATTTCCGTCATCAGCAGCAGCGCAATCGGCACCGTGCCGAGGCCCACAATCCCTGCGACCAGCAACAGCCCGACAGGGATCAGCAGTCCTTTCATGCCGGCGTGGCAGTCGTTTCTGAACAGCTCGAACTGCAGTTCGGCCAGCGACATCATGTCGTGCGTCAGGGCGCCCATGCCTTGGGAGGCCCCGTTCGGCGCCGCTGTGGTTGATTCGGTGTTCATGTTCATCGTCGTTTCACCCACCATCCGAGTGCACTTCCGAAGGCCAGCGCCGTCCCCAGGCACAATCCTGGGCGTCGGGCGACCAACCGTTCGATCGCCCGGACCATCTGGGTTGATCTCTTGCGCGCCATGCCGACAGCCGCGCCATAGTCCGGCTCAAGTGTGGATCGGCCTGGGCCGTTGTTCGATAGCTCAGGACGTGGAGTTTGAATCATGATCGTTTGTCCCCGGAGGGTTCGTCATTTCCAGTAATCTTCCGGCGGTTCGGCCCACGTAGGCGGTGCCCTCGCGAAGGGCGACGCTGACGACGGTTGCGACGAGCGAATCGACCCATCCGCGGCCGGCGGCCGGCCGCGAATGGACGACCAGATGTCCGGCCTCTACCAGTTCGGCCGGATTGTCCAAGTCGGCGGAGAACGTTGCAGATCGCTTGGGAACGATCAGAAATCCCAGCGCGGCTGCCGTCCCCAAGCACGCCCAGGGATAGGTCTTTACGTAGTGCTTCCAGTCGACCATGTTGCGGGCACTTGCGGACACATCTTCCAGACCCTGGTCGATATCACAACGAATCCCCCGCATCCGCGCGCGCACGGGGTCATCCAGCGGCAAATCGGTCATCATCGGTCTCCTTTGCTCGTCCGCGGCCAGCGGTCATTCAGGTGCCTCAGCGGGCCCTCAGCAAGGACGCAATCACCACCCCGGTGATCACACCCGCTCCGAAACACACCGCCAGCGACTCTTTCGGCCGCTCGCAGACGAAGCGTTCCGCTGCGTCATACCCGGCGCGCACCTGGCCGCCGGCTTGCCTGGCCGTATCCCGCACGGCCTCGGCAACGTGTTGTGCATATTCGCCTGCCGTTTCGGCCGCCGTGCCGGCCGCCGAAGCAGCACTGCCGGACACTTGTTCCAGGTATCGTTCAATTGCTCCGCGCGCTTCGCCCGTCTTGCGTTGAACGATGCCGATGATCTGATCCAACTCAACTCGGAGCTGCGGTAAATCGTCGTCGGTCAACTGACTCCATTTCTGGCGGAGCTTGGCCTTGATCTCGTTCCAGTCACCCTCGAGAATCGGTTCGTTCGTCATCGTGTTTCCTCTTGCAGGCATCATTTTGGATGGGCCAGAGTTCGGCCTTGGCCACTGCGTTTGGACCCGCAGGACCAAGAATGAAAAAAGCCGACGTGGCGGAACACCCTGAGGCGTTCGACCACGTCGGCTTACTCGTCAACAAGCCCTCCGGCAAGGCCGGGTTGCTCTTTACCTAGTCATCCGACAATTCAACATTGGGCAGAGCCACTTCTCCAGTCGCAACGCTGTGGCTCGACTTAACACGTTGTATTATATGGGGAAGAACGGGGAAAGCAAGTGGACAGGTTGTTTCGGGTTCGGTATGATCTCCGGATGAATGGCTCGGTAGAACGGCGATTGGTGTTCTGACCCCGAGCGATTTTCGCTCCCGAGATCATCGAACCGCGACTTGGGAGACGTTCGCGATAGAACAGGCACGTCGAGGCGACGATGAAGACACTGGGCGAAATCGAATCCGCCGTCTGTGAAGGCATTACCCGCTTTGAGCAGGATTATATGGGGCGGGGCCCCAAGGACATTCGCGCCCACCTGCTCGGCGATCTCCTGGTCGTCCGCTTGCAGGGCGTGCTAACCGCCGCCGAACAGCATCTGGTCAAGTCGTTGCCGGCGGACAAGGGGCGGGACTTGCTCAAGCAAGTCCGCACCCACCTGATCGAAACGGCACGGCCGGTGATGGAAGCGATGGTCCAAGAGATTACCGGCGTCAAGGTGCTGACCTTGCACCACGATATCAGCACCGTCATCGGCGAGGAGGTCGTGCTCTTCACCCTGGCCGAAATGCCGGCTGTTCGCGAGCCAAAGAGAAAATAGGCGAAACCCGTCTTCAGAAACAGCATTGGGACCGGAGACAAAACCTCACGTAACCGGAACCGAACCGCCCGCCTGGGCGCGGATCCGCTCCCACACCTCCGCACGATGAACGGGGACGTCGGAATCGACATCGAAGCCTAACTTCACTTTTCCGCCGTTAATCTCCAGCACGGTGACTTTGAGCAAACGCTCGAAGCCGTCGGCTCCGCCGATCACCACAGATTCTCGATTTTTCCTCGACAACACTAACATCGGTGAACCTCCATTTTCAGAACCGAATCGGTCCGTCCGTTTCCACGGCACTCGTCCGCACAGTTGCCACGAGCAACCGGAAACGCCTCGACCGCCGCGCCGGTGCGCCAATCGCAAAAAAAACGACGTGGCCGACCACCCTGAGGTGCTCGACCACGTCGTCTTACCCGTCAACGGGCCTCCCGTACGGCCGGGCTGCCCTTTATCTAGTCATTCGACGAATCTCACGTAGCGGAGCCGCATCCTAGTTCACGACGCCCCCGCTCGTATTACCATTCTATCGCCGAGGCGGGGGAAAATCAATCGCAATGTCCACGAATTGTCCACCACGAATTGTCCGCCACGGTCGAGTGCCGTCAGGCATACCGCGACATGCTCTTCGTTCTCCACACTGCGGAAGTCCCCGTTCAAGCGAAGCCGCGGCAAGAGTTCGCGAACGATCTCCCCTGCGTCTATCGTGCCACCCATGAGGGTGTCCCCTCTTACTGGAGAGTCTCGAATGCCGCTTCCGATTCCTGATCGGTTGGTCCCGTGCCATTCCAGCTTTCGTTCGACAGACCATGGGCGAGCAGGAACACCTGGACCATGGTTCCAGTCTTGAAGACTTGCACAACGGTGCCCGTCACCGGCTCGACTTCCGCCGCCGCCTCGCCCACCTCCACCCCGGTGATCCGCTTGATCTCGTCCCGCAGCGTGTCGGCGGAGCTGGTGAACAGCTGCCGATGGTACTCCTGCACCTGAGCGGCGCCTTCCGAACTCTGGGCCAGGGCTTTTTCGGCTGGCGACAATGCCCCGTGTAATGTGATCACCAACGTCTCCCCACTCAGGACCACCGTCACCGCCTTGGGCGCGTGGCCCGTCCGCTGTTGCTGGAAGGCACTAGCCGCCAAGGCGACCTGCTGTGCCATTGTTGAATTCAACTTGTCCATGAGTTTTTCATCCTCGCTGGCAGCCGCGGCGAGCGCGCCACCAATAAAAAAACCGACGTGTTCGGAACATCAAAGGTGTTCGAACACGTCGGTTTACTCGTCAACGGGCCCCCCGATACAACCGGGTTGCCCTTCAGCTAGTCTTCCGACAAACCTCCACTCAACTCGACGGCGGACCGCCCTCGACTTCACGGCGTCCACCCAACTGCTTGTATTTTACCCCTCTGGAACGTAGAAGACAAGTCGCCGAGTGGAATCGGGTTAATCTTCACCGGTCGCCACGGCTGGACAGACTCGTTCCCCGCTGTTAGCATCGGAGACACTTGCTGTTCGGGTCGTGTTCGAATCGCGTGCGAATCACAAATGCAAAGACACGGGGGAATCAACCAAGAAGCTCGACTACGACGCCACCGCCGGCCGGCTCACCAACAGCCCCGAGGCCCATGACCTGCTGCGCCGCCAGTATCGCCCCGGCTGGACCCTCGACGGCTGAAATCCGACGGGTGGGGGAAATGGGGTATTTCGACGGCTGTTTACGGAAACTCCCAGCTTTCATTTGGATTGCGGGAGTGCGGAACCGGCGTAACCTTCCCTCCGGCCATTGTCCGCCGCGCGGCTTTTTTTGGCTCCTCGGTCGGTCAATCCGTCGATTTCCCCTCGACGAGTCGCGACCTGATGTGGTATTTTACTAGGTTTTCGGTCCCGAAGAATCGTTGCAAAGGCGATTTCCTGTACGGCTTTGCCTTTCCAGATGAACCGCGAGAGTTGATCAAAGATCCTGCATTTTTTGACGGAGCCAACTGTGAGACGTCCCTTTATTGCCGGAAACTGGAAGATGAACCTCGATCGCGCCGGGGCGGTCGATTTGGCGCGTGAGTTGGTCAAGCACCTTGCCGGAGTGGATGGGGTGGATTTTGCCGTGTGTCCACCCAGTGTTTATTTGCATCCGGTTGCGGAGGTTGTGAAGGGCAGCTGCGTCGGCCTGGGCGCTCAGAACGTATATTATGAAGGCAACGGCGCTTTTACAGGCGAAATCAGCGCTGCAATGCTGGCCGATGTGGGCTGCAAGTACGTCATTCTGGGGCACAGCGAGCGGCGGAGAATCTTGGGGGAGACGAACGAGGACGTGTGCCGCAAAGTCCACGTGGCGTTCGCCGCCGGTTTGATTCCGATCGTTTGTGTTGGCGAAACGCTCGAAGAGCGCGAGGCCGGCAAGACGTTTCACATCATCCGCGAACAGGTTTACGGCTCGCTGGCCGGTTTGAAGGCGGAGCAGGCGGGAGACTTGGTCATCGCTTACGAACCGGTTTGGGCGATTGGAACCGGCGTCGTGGCGAGTCCGGGGCAAGCGGAGGAGGTTCACGCCGACCTGCGTGATACGCTCGAAAGCCGTTTCGGTGCCGCCCTGGCCGCCCAATTGCGACTGCAGTATGGCGGCAGCGTCAAGGCTGGCAACGCCAAGGAATTGTTAGCCAAGGAGAACATCGACGGGGCGTTGGTCGGCGGCGCGGCGTTGAAAGCCAGCGAGTTCGTGCCGATTATCGAAGCCGCACGCCCGTAGCAGGAGCGTTTCGATTCACGTGATTTCAAGGGAGTTGTTTATTCCATGACGTTTGTACTATTTGCCGCCGGCACGTTTCTGCATTACCTGTTCGGAATTCTCCTGTTCGTCATATCCCTGTTTCTGATCCTGCTGGTATTGGTTCAGCGGGGACGCGGCGGCGGATTGACCGGCGCCTTGGGCGGGATGGGCGGCCAGAGCGCGTTCGGGACCAAGGCGGGCGACATGTTCACTCGCGTGACCATGGTCACCGCAGGCATTTGGATTCTGCTGTGCATGCTTTCCATCTGGATGCTCGGTTCGCAAGACGAGTGGGCCGCTTCGGGTAAGACGCGTCCGGGAAGCGGATTGCCGGGAGCGGTGACCTTTCCGGAGGGCGACAGTTCGGCTGTACCGAGTTTCCCATCACCGGCGCCCCCCGGCGATGATGCGGATGCCGCCAGCTCAGTTCCGACCGAAGCGCCTGTGGGCCAGGCGGCGACGACGGTGCCGGAGACATCTCATACGCCGGACGCGGTGAAACCGCCGGAGTAGTTCTGGATCGCGGCGGACGGAACGCGGGTGGGGATCGTTGGCCTGTGCGGCTTTCTGCGGAAATATGACAGCTTGTTTACTAAGCATGACCGGTCACGGCGAAGCCCGCCTCCATCAGGATGGCGTTGGGGTGACGGTCGAGATCCGGACTGTCAACAACCGATTCCTGAAAGTCGCGTTGCGAATCTCGGACGGCTATGCCAGCCTCGAACCGCTGATCGAAGCCGCCGTTCGGAATCAGCTTCGGCGCGGTTCGGCGTCGGTTTCGGTGCGCGTCGAGCGAGAATCCTTGCCCGACGATTTTCGGCTGAACCCGGTCGTGCTGGACAGCTACTATCGCCAGTTGCAGGAAGTGGCCAAACGAGAGAGCTGGGCACCCGATATCCGGATCGAATCGTTGCTCGCCTTGCCGGGCGTCGTGACGGAAAGTGCCAGCCGCCGCGCGGACGCGGACGCCGCATGGCCCGTGATCGAAAGTGCCCTGACCGAAGCGCTGATGAGTTTGTCCCGGATGCGGGCCGAAGAAGGTGCCGCGATGGGGCGAGATCTGCACGCCAATTGTCAAGCCATCGAGACGGACTTGGGCCGGATCCAACAACGCTCGCCGCTGGTGATCGAAGCGTATCGGAAACGGCTGTTGGAGCGGCTGAATAAACTGCTGGAAGAATTCGGTTTGGAACTTCAGCCGGCGGACGTCGTCCGCGAAGTCGGATTGTTCACGGATCGCGGCGATATCTCCGAGGAGATTGTCCGCCTGAGGACGCATTTGCAGCAATTCGAGACGGTCGCCCGGACGGAAGCGAACAGCGGCCGGAAACTGGAATTTCTGATCCAAGAGATGCTTCGGGAAACCAATACGATCGGCTCGAAGTCGAACGACGCCGACATCGCTCACCATGTCGTCGAGATCAAGACGGCGATTGAGCGGATGCGGGAGATGATTCAGAATATTGAATGAACGGTTCATCGCAGGGCAGATTGGTGATCATTTCCGGGCCCTCGGGCGCTGGGAAATCGACGGTCGTCCGGCAGCTGCTGGATACCTGCACGCTGCCTTTGCAGCTGAGCGTATCGGCCACCACGCGCCAACCGCGCTCTGGCGAGCGAGACGGCGTGGACTATCACTTCGTCTCCCACGAAGACTTTTTGCGCCGCCGCGACGCGGGCGACTTTCTGGAGTGGAAGGAAGTTTTCGGATGCGGCGATCTGTACGGGACGGTGCGGAGCGAGACCGCGGCTGGCTTGGCGGCCGGTAAGTGGGTAATTTTAGAGATCGATGTGGAAGGGGCCTTGGCGGTCCTGGAACAACAGCCGGACGCCGTTACCATCTTCGTCCATCCCGGCTCGATGGACGAGTTGGAGCGGAGGCTCCGCGGCCGGGGAACGGAATCGGCGGAGTCGATTCAGCGGCGATTGGCGGTGGCACGCCGCGAAATGGACTGCAAAGACCGTTATCGTTTCGAAGTCATTAACGATTCCAAGGACCGGGCGGTCCGCGAAATTTGTGAGATTCTTTTATCACACGCCGGAGACTCCAGCGCATGCTCGACGAACTGAAGGAAGAAGAGATTGTCAACAAAGTGGGCGGCAGGTTCAAATTGTCCACCCTGATTCAAAAACGGCTGGTCCAGTTGAATCAGGGCAGCCGGCCGCTGGTCAAGATGAAGACAGCGGACAGGATGAAGGTCGTGCTGCAGGAAATCATGCAGGACAAGATCTATCTGGACGCCTCGCACCAGGTGCGGATCACGGGCGACATGCCCGACATTCGCGACGAGCCGGAACTGAACCTGAACGACTTATGAACGGCCGGGAACTGATCATCGGCGTCACGGGCGGCATCGCGGCGTACAAGACGGCAGCCCTGGTCAGCCGTTTGGTACAAGCCGGTGCGGGCGTGAGCGTGGTGATGACCGCCGCCGCCACGCGTTTCGTCGGGCCGGCGACGTTCAAGGCCCTGACCGGACGGCCGGTCGGAACGAGTGTGTTCAGTCAGCCGGAATCGCCCTTGGGCGCGCATATCGAGTTGGCTGAAAAAGCCGACCTGATGTGCGTTGCGCCGGCGACGGCCAATTTCCTGGGCAAAGCCGCGCACGGGATCGCCGACGACTTGTTGAGCACCCTGTACCTGTCGTTCGGCGGACCGGTGTACATCGCTCCGGCGATGAACACGCAGATGTGGAACAAGCCGGCCGTCCAACGCAACGTTCAACAGTTGCGGGCCGACGGTGTCCGGGTGATCGACCCCGGCGAGGGCTGGCTCAGTTGCCGCGCGCGCGGGGCGGGCCGGATGGCCGATCCCGAGGTGATTTTTGAAGCGATCCGCGCCCAGTTGAATTCAGCCGGCAGCGAGCCTTCGCGCGAGTGACCGGAGCACGCTTCGTTGATCCGGCGCACGGTCATCCTGGACCGGCTCGAATCCGCAACCCCTGCCCACCACGACGCCCATGACTCGCATCTTGATTACCTCGGGACCGACTCGCCAGTACCTGGATCCAGTCCGCTATCTGACCAACGGCTCCAGCGGACGGATGGGGGCCGCGCTGGCCCAGGCGGCGCTGGACGCGGGTCACCAGGTGATCGTGGTCAGCGGGCCGGTGCAGATCGAGTACCCGGCCGCCGCCGAACGGATCTCGGTCGTTTCCACCGAACAGATGCGCGACGCCTGCTGTGAAGCCTTTCCGGCTTGCGACGGGGCGATCGGAGCCGCGGCGCCCAGCGATTATCGGCCGCAATTCGTACAGACACAGAAGATCGCCAAGACCGGCCAGCCGCTGGATCTGCAATTGGTCGAAACCCCGGACGTCATTGCCGCGCTGGGCGCCATGAAACGGCCGGACCAATGGCTCGTCGGCTTTGCGCTGGAAACACACGATCGCCACATTCGCGCTTTGGTGAAACTCGAGAAAAAGAGCTGCGACTTGATGGTCCTGAACGGTCCCGAGGCGATGGATGCTGACCGCAATGAAGTGGAAATCATCGATCGGCGAGGGGATGTTCTCAAGGCGTTAGCCGGTTCCAAGGAACGCGTGGCCCAAGGAATCCTACGGATCATTCAGTCCAAACTGATTGCCGTAACGGTTCACCCAAAGAACATGTGAAGGCCGCACCTGATGGAAACAACCGGAACCGAAAGAGAATCCTGCCTCGATCCCGAGAACCTTCCCACGGGGCGGGCCATCCAGTCGGTCTTGGTTACCGGCGGCAGCGGTTTCATCGGACGAAATCTCGTCCTCGAACTCGTCCGCCGCAGGTGCCGCATCCGCTGCCTGGTTCGCGCGACGTCGCAGATCGAGCACCTGCGCCAGATCGGGGCCGACATCTGCATCGGCGATGTCAGCCAGCCCGATTGTCTGCGGGAAGCGGCCAGCGGCGTCGATACCGTGTTCCATGTCGCAGGCTTGATCGCCGCGCCGCGAGCCGAGCGAATGATGCGCGTCAACGGCGAAGGGACTTGGAACGTCGCGCAGGCGTGCGCCGCGCAGGCCAAGCCGCCCGTGCTGGTCACGGTGTCATCGCTGGCCGCCGCCGGACCGGTTCCCGATGGCAGCATTCGCCGGGAATCCGATCCTCCGCTGCCGGTCTCGCATTACGGCCACAGCAAGCGCGCCGGCGAATTGGCCGTTCGCGCCTGGTCGGACCGCGTGCCCGCCACGATCGTCCGGCCGGGCATCGTCTTTGGCCCCGAGGACCGGCTGCTGCTGCCCATGTTTCGTTCCATCGCCGGGCTGGGCATCCATCCGGTTCCCACCTTCGACCCGCCGCCGCTGTCCCTGATTTACGTTCAAGACCTAATCGAGATCCTCTTGCGGGCGGCCGAGCGAGGAACGCGGATCGGCCCGGACGATACGGGCGAATCCGCTGCGGCCGGCTGCTATTTTGCCTGCTCCGACGAGCACCCCACCTATTCCGAACTTGGCCGACTGGTCGCCGATGCCGCCGGACGCCGGCACCTGTTCCTGTTTCACATGGCGGAACCGTTGACGTGGCTGGTCGCCGGAGTCGCCGAGTTGTTCGCTCGGCTGACTCGCCAGCCGATCATCGTCAACCTGGACAAGATGCGCGAGAGCATCCAGCCTTCGTGGGCGGCCTCGCCGCGCGGCATTCGCGCGGAGTTAGGGTTTGCCGAGCGGTTTTCGCTGCGGCAACGGATCTGCCAGACGGTCGCCTGGTATCGCGAGCACGGCTGGATCTAGCTTACGACCACTGCAGGACCGCCCCGGTGCTGGCGCTGCTGGCCATCGCGGTGTACTTGGCCAGATAGCCGGTCTTGCACCGCGGTTCCGGGGCCGTCCACTGCTTGCGGCGTTCCGCCAATTCGTCGTCCGACAACCGGACGCTCAGCGTCCGTCCGGGGATATCGATGTCGATCATGTCCCCTGGACGCAGCAGGCCGATCGTGCCGCCGGCGGCGGCTTCGGGACTGACGTGCCCGATGCAGGCTCCCGCCGTGCCGCCGCTGAAGCGGCCGTCGGTGATCAGGGCCACGGTCTTGGCCAGCGCGGGCGTGGACTTGATGTAACTGGTCGGCGCCAGCATTTCCTGCATGCCCGGCCCGCCTTTGGGACCTTCGTAGCGAATCACCACCACGTCGCCCGGCTTCACTTCGCCGGCCAGGATTCCCGCGCACGCTTGTTCCTGACTCTCGAAGATCACGGCCGGACCGGAGTGCCGCAGCATCTCGGGATCGACCCCCGCCGTCTTGACCACGGCGCCCTGCTCGGCCAGGTTGCCGTACAAGACGCTCAATCCGCCTTCGGGCGAGTAGGCTTGTTCGACGGTGCGGATGCAGTCCAACGGATCGAACCGGTTGTGGTCCAAATCGTCCAGCACGGCGGCCCCGCCCGCTTCGGCGTTCTCCGTATAGACGCTCAACTCGCTCCGCTTGGACGTGCTCAGCCCATCGCGGCGGATCGTTTGGTTACGGACGCGGATGTCGTGCTCGCGGATATTCTCGCCCAGCGTCTTGCCGGTGACCGTCATCGCGTCCTCGTGCAGCAAACCCGGTTTGCCGCGAACCAGCTCGCCCAGGATGGTCATGATCCCGCCGGCCGCCTGAACGTCCTCGACGTGGTACAGCCGCCCGTCTTTCCCCGCCGACGGTGCGACGCGGCAGATGTTCGGCGTGCGCAGCGACAGGTCGTCGATGTCCTTCATCGTAAAGTCGACACCCGCCTCGCGGGCGATGGCCAGGATGTGCAGCACGGTATTGGTCGAACCGCCCATCGCCATGTCGAGCATCATGGCGTTGTCGAACGCGGCGCGCGTCAAAATCTCGCGCGGCTTGGGCCCGTCGGCCAGAGCCAGCTCGACGATTCGTTTCGCGGCGTCCGCGTACAGTTGCCGGCGATCCTCGCTGGTCGCCAAGATCGTGCCGTTTCCGGGCAAGGCGATGCCCAACGCCTCGGCCAAACAGTTCATGCTGTTGGCGGTGAACATTCCCGAACAGCTGCCGCAGGTGGGGCAGGCGTGATTCTCGATATCGGCCAGCGCTTGGTCGTCCAGTTCCCCGGCGGCGTGCTGAGTGACCGCATAAAAGGCGTTGATCAGATCCACGCTGCGGCCGTCTTGCGTCTTGCCGGCTTCCATCGGTCCGCCGCTGACGAAGAGCATCGGAATATTGCAGCGCGCGGCGGCCATCATCATGCCGGGGACGATCTTGTCGCAGTTGGGAATGCAGATCATAGCGTCGAACCGATGCGCCTCGATCATCGACTCGACGCAATCCGCGATCAGCTCGCGGCTGGGCAGCGAAAACTTCATTCCCAGATGGCCCATCGCGATCCCGTCGTCGATGCCGATCGTGTTGAAGATGAACGGCACGCCCCCCGCGGTCCGCACCTGCTCCTTGATGAAGTACCCGACCTTGTCCAGATGCGCGTGGCCGGGAATGATGTCGACGAACGAGTTCACCACGGCGATGAACGGTTTATTCAAGTCCCCGTCGTGAAAGTTGCCGGTCCCTTTCAGCAGACTGCGATGCGGTGCCCGTTCCACGCCTCTTTTGATCAGATCGCTTCTCATGAAATCGCTACCTCTATCAAGCCGTTCGAATCGTATGCAGGTTCCGAATGCCCGCTATTCTATCAAGTTTCCGCCCGTTGTGGAAAGGACGAGGCGCGCAGACACTGCAATTCAGATGTAAGGATCGGCAAAGAAATAACTGTCGGGTATTCAAAGTGGTCATCACGCTCCGCCGTGATGACATTGTCGTCACGGCGGAGCGTGACGACTACAATCTTGGCGACACTGGAATGTCCGCAGGCCGAGGTGTTCTTCACCAGGGCCATCCAGGCGATCCTGTGGACCACAAGGTGCTCGGGGCACAACCGACGCGGGACCGGCGACAAACGTAAGCGGTCCAAGTTGCAGTAAGCACGTACACGTTATTGCCCTTTGCGGAGCGCGGTGGCTCGCCACCGTCTTCGAAGTTGCGCATGTGGCGGTCCGGTGGTGTTTGGCCGAAGGCCTGCTCCCATCGTAGCCTGGGGCAACGCCCTAGGAACATGGTGTCGTTCGGCCTATTTGGCCGAAGGCCATACTCACCTTGCCCGACGCAGCACGTGAATATGGCCTTCGGCCAAACAACGGATGCTCGCCCGTTCCTGGGGCGTTGCCCCGGGCTACGGTGAATGTGGCCTTCGGCCAGAATTCCGGTCCAAAAATGCGCAACTTCTAAGGCCGCCGGTGCGGCCACCGAACTCCACATCGCGGTTCGCCGCCCGCGGCGGCCTTCCGCCCACCGTCATTCGGCCCCCACCTGCGCCGGCTGCCACCAGAACGAGCGCCAGTAGGCTTCGTCCGTGGCGTAATAGTCGACCTGAGCCTCCGGCGAAAGCTGCTCGGGCAGGAAGCCGAACCGCTGCATCTCCCGGATGTAATACTTGTTGGGACGGAATCCGGGCATGTCGAACCGTTTGCCGGCGGCCAACTGCCCGCCGGCAACCCGGATCGCTTCGACCAGCTTCTGATAATCCGCGTCGCCGGGATCGGCGAATACCACGCCCGAACAGATCCCCAAACCACCCGCCGCTTTGGCCAGCGGCGCTCGGACCAACAGCGATTTGTCGGGCCGATCGAGATTGCAGGCCACCTGGACGCGGTGGCCGTCCATCGTCAACCCGCCCTTATCCTGGCCGTGACAGGACGCACAGCGAGCCGCCAACACCGGCTGCGGCAGATGCACCGGATAAATGCCACCGCCTAGACTCGCATACGTGCCGGCATACGGCGCGCTGGCGTCGATCCACAGCCGCACCGTCTTCCGTTCTTCGTCCGACAGCTTGACGTCGTAGTGGCTGCCGTCGATCAGCCGCATCAGCCGGCTGGCCGAGCTGCCGATCGTTCGCGGAGCGCGGTTGCCGTACGGTTCGTTGCGGCCGTCCGCAACCAGATTGAACCGCCGCATGTTGTAGTAGCTGATCGACCATTGCGACTGGCGGTCGCCGGTCAAATCGACGCGGCCCTCGTACCGATCGGGACTGTGGCATTCGACGCAATGCCGGTCCAAGATCGGCTGGATGTCCCGCGGATAATCGGGCGGCGACAGCAGGCCGGCGACCGGCGTGATCGGCACGGGCCGGCGATGCTTGTTGGCCAGCAGCGCCGCGGCGCCGGTGTGCGGAAATGTTTGTGTCCGCTGCTCGTGACAGCCCACACAACCGCTGGTCTCGCCCGGCTGGACCGTGACGAAACTCTGCATCCGCTTGAGCGACAAGTCGTTTTCGTCCAAGGCCACGAAGAACACGGAGCGCATCGCCGGCACCTCGAAGAACGCCGAACCGTCTTCCTCGACCGGCACCGTGCCCAGCACGCGGGCCAAGGTGAACGTGCCGCCCAAGCTGATCGACTCCATGCCGCCGGAAAAGTGGACGGGCATCGGCAACTGTTCCAGCACCAGCAGCTTTTTGACTTCGCCTCGCCGCACGCCTTCCATGTTGCGGCCGTAATAGATGTCGGCCAGGAACAGATGCCCCGTCGCTTGGCTCACATCCACTCGCGACGGCATGACTCGCTCGCGCGGCCTCGCGCGCAAGGCCCGCGGCTCGTGGCACTGCATGTGGCCGTCCGATTTGGGCAACTGATACACCAGTTCCGTCTTGCCTTCGCCGTCCATCACAAAGATTCCTTGACGGCTGGCGACCAGGAAACACTGTTCGGACAGCGCGTAAGGATCGCGCCAGACCGCGGGGCCTTTACTGATCTGCCGCTCCGCCCGCCGATCGTCGGGGCCTACGCTCGGATCGACGATCGCCACGTGCCCTGTGTGCTCCGGCATGCCGTGCCCCGGCGAAAACGAAGCCACCACCTTGTTCGTCCCGGGAATCGGCTTGGCGTCCAACATCGCGATTCCGCCGAACGAGTTGCCGTAATATGTCATCTGGCCCGTGCCATCCGGGTTCACGGTCCACAGATGGTGAAAATGCACTTGCGAGCGATCGACGTACTCCCAGCGCATGTACAAAATCCGGCCGTCCGGCAGAACCCACGGCGTGTTGTCGTGGTCGTTGTTGCTGGACAGCATCCGCACGTTGGACCCGTCGGCATCACAGCGGTACAGTGTCGCCACGCGGCTGTACCAGCAATTCACAAACCGGCGGCAGCGGCTCGAGCCGAATACGATTCCGCCGTCGGGCAGATAAGCCGGTTCAATATCGTCGTCGGGACCGTTCGTCAATTGCCTCAGTTCGGTCCCATCGATGTTAATTTCGTACAGATGATAGACGCCCGTGCCGCCCGGGCGGTAGGAGAACAAAACCTTCTGACCGTCGTAATGCACTTGCGGATCCCGCACGCCGCCCGTTGGATCGTCCAGCAGCACCGTCAATTGGCCGGTGCGCAGATTCAGCCGGCACAGCCGACCGCCGTCGCCGTACCCCCGCAGCGACACGCCATCGACGTACTTGCCAAAGGCGTGGTCCGCGGGCGGCCCGTAGTCGCAGCTGTAATACCCAAAGCTCACGTACCAGTGATCGCGTCCGGACACGCGGACGGCGAACACGATCTCGTCCGCGCCTCGCATGTCGCCGTCCAACATCGCTTGCAGCAACGGCCCGGGCCGATACGCAGGCGAATCACCGGCCACAGCGGAAAACGCCATCGCCGCGATACCGCAAACAGCCGTCAGGCCGAACAGCAGCCGGTTCAGAGTACGGAAAACTGGAAACATCGCAGGAGCCTCCTTCAGGGTCAGGGCCTGCCATTCGTCGCCGGATGGCAGGAATACAACGGATGGTCTCGGCGGGATACAAGCGGCTTCGCAAGCCAACGGCACGCGGTTAGGAACCGCGATCGACGCCGATTTTAATCTTCCAGCCTGCATTTCGCAATTTCAATCAGGCATTTCACGATTCGCCGAAAGCTTTTAGCAGATCCAAGCGTTACGCCGGTCCGTTGCGATTGCACGAGGTGCTGTTGTCCCGTGGGGAGGGCAGAGGAAAGCCAGAGGATCGAAACAATCCTATGTTGATGGCCTCCTCCTCATCTGCCACGAATGCGGTTATACTTCCCGACGCGATAAAAACGCATGCAGTATCGAACCTCTCGCTCGCGGAAAACAGCAACAAGTATGAGCAAGCAATACATCTATACTATCGCCGGATTGACCAAGAAACATGGTCAGCGCGAAGTGCTCAAGGACATCTGGCTGGCGTTCTATCCCGGGGCCAAGATCGGCGTACTGGGGCGAAACGGAGCGGGAAAGAGTTCGCTGCTGCGGATCATGGCCGGCCAGGACACCGACGTCGACGGCGAAGCCCATCTGACGGCCGGATTCACCAGGGGCTTTCTGCCCCAGGAGCCAATGTTGAATCCGGACAAGGACGTCTGGGGCAACGTCGAAGAAGCGGTGGCGCACCGCCGGGCTATGCTGGACCGCTATAACGAGATCAGCGCGAAACTGGGCGAGCCGCTGGACGATCGCCAGATGCAGAAATTGTACGACGAGATGGCGAAACTTCAGGACCAGATCGACACCACCAATACCTGGGAACTGGATCGCGAGATCGAAATCGCGTTTGAAGTGATGAATCTGCCGCCGCGGGATGCGGCGGTCGAGACGCTGTCCGGCGGCGAGCGGCGGCGCGTGGCGTTGTGCAAGCTGCTGTTGCAGCGGCCCGACTTGCTGTTGTTGGACGAGCCGACCAACCATTTGGACGCCGAAGCGGTGGCGTGGTTGGAGCGGCACCTGTCCGAGTATTCCGGCACCGTCGTCGCGGTGACGCACGACCGGTACTTCTTGGATAATGTGGCGGGCTGGATTCTCGAATTGGATCGCGGCCGGGGTATCCCGTGGGAAGGCAACTACTCGTCGTGGCTCGCACAGAAGCAAGAGCGACTGGCGAAAGAAGAAAAGTCCAGCCTCGCGCGGCAGAAGACATTGCAGCGCGAGTTGGAGTGGGTCCGCATGTCGCCTCGCGCTCGGCAGGCCAAGAGCAAGGCGCGCATCAAAGCTTACGAGCAGATGGCCGCCCAGGATTTCGACGAGCAGTTGGACGAGTTCGAGATCCAGATCCCGCCCGGCAAGCATTTAGGCAATCTCGTGATCGAAGCCCAGAATGTGACGAAGGGTTTCGGCGACCGCGTGCTGATCGAGAACTTGAGTTTCCACTTGCCCGCCGGCGGCATCGTGGGCATCATCGGTCCCAACGGGGCCGGCAAGACGACGTTGTTCCGGATGTTCGTGGGCGAGGAGCAGCCTGACGCGGGTGAGCTGCGCATCGGTCCCACCGTCGAACTGGGCTACGTCGATCAGAACCGCGACGCGTTAAACCCGAACAGTACCATATTCCAGGAAATCTCCGGCGGCTTGGAGACTCTGGAGATGGGCAATCGAAAGATCCACGCGCGGGCCTATGTTTCGCGGTTCAACTTCCGCGGCTCCGACCACGAGAAGAAAGTCGGCGAGCTGTCGGGCGGCGAACGCAACCGAGTTCACTTGGCGAAATTGCTGCGCCGCGGCTCGAACGTGTTGCTGCTGGACGAGCCGACGAACGATTTGGATGTGGACACGTTGCGGGCGTTGGAAGAAGCCATTCTGAATTACGCCGGCTGCGTGGTCGTGATCACCCACGATCGCTGGTTTCTGGACCGCATCGCCACGCATATTCTGGCGTTCGAAGGCGACGGTTACATCCACTGGTGCGAAGGCAACTTCCAGACATACGAAGAACAGCGTCACGAGCGGCTGGGCATCGCCGCCGACGAGCCGCGGCGATTTCGGTACAAGCGGCTGAAGGGATAGCGAAAGGCGTTGCGGTCCGGAAAGCCGGCGCCGCATTCGCCTCGGTGCAGCCCCCCTACTATTCCGCCGAAACGAGCACGCTTATGATAGCCCCAACCGGGGCCCGGCTCCATTTGGCGCCAAACTCCCGGCCGGCGATTGTGTTCGCACTGCCACCTTCTCTCGCAACAGGAGTTCGCGCATGTCCACGCTCACGACTTCCTGGCCGGGGCCGACGGTGTCGCCACGGTCCGAGTGGCCCAAGCTTCACCTCCATTCAGGCCGTCTCGGATTCGCCATAGCGAGCGTCCGGGGGTTAGTCATTGGCCAACTGCTCCTTCTGCATTTGGCGTTCGGAGCCGAGCTGCCGCAAACGGCGGCCCCGCTGCGGGCCGGCTCCCGCCCCGAGCCGGTGACTTTTGAGCAACGGTCGATCGAACTGATCCGCGGCCCGGCGCCGGTGACCGGCGTCGCCGTCTCGCCGGACGGAACGCTGCTGGCGGTCAGCAGCGGGTTTGGCAGGGATATGGGCGAACTGGCCGTGTGGAACCTGGCGGACCGCACCAAACGATACGAACTGAGACGGCCATATGGAATTCGCTCGCTGGCGTTCGCGCCGGACGGCAAGCTGATTGCGACCGGAGACTTCGACCGGATCGCACGTTTGTACGAGGCGGCGAGCGGCGAACTGGTCGCGGAGCTGGCCGGCCACACCATCGGCGTGAACTCCGTGGCATTCTCGCCCGATGGGAGACGCCTGATCACCGGAGGCTTGGAAGGCACCGTCAGAATCTGGGACGTCAACTCGCATAAACTTCTGCGGACCCTGTCGGGCCACGTCCAGGACGTATTTTCGGTCGCCATCTCGCCGGACGGGCGCACGATCGCGTCCGGCGGACGCGATCAGGCCGTACGGCTGTGGGATGTCGAAGCGGGCCAGGAGCGGCAACGGCTGGCCGGCCACGCCAGCGGAATCGAATACGTAGCCTTTTCGCCCGACGGTGTGACGCTGGCGTCTGCCGGATGGGACGGCGCGGTGAAGATCTGGGACGTCAGCAGCGGCGAACAGCGACGGACCTGGAGCGATCCGGACGGGCTCCGGATGTATTGTGTTGCCTTTGCGCCCGACGGCAAGACCGTAGCGGCCGGCACATCGAACGGCCTTGTACGGATCTGGGACTTTGCCACAGGCGAGCTGCGCGCGACGCTCGAGGCGGCCGGACCGGACGGCGAGAAGCGGTCCGACGCCGTGTTCAGCATCGGCTTTACGCCCGACGGCAAGCTGCTGGCGGTGGGACATACGGATGCGGCGACGACGCTCTGGGAGGTGGCTGCGGCTCGTCAAGTGGCGGTGCTTCGGACCGAACCGGATCCGGACGACCAGCCCAGCACGGTGCTGGCGGTGGCCTACTCGCCGGACGGCCGGCGGCTCGTTTCGCTGCACGCCGATCGAACGGTGCGGATCCGCGAGGGCCAGAAGGGCAAATTGCAGGGGATTTTGAAAGGACAAGATGACGAGATCGCCTGCATGGCGTTGTCTCCCGACGGCGCGTTGCTCGCCACGGGCGGTTCCGGCAAAGACATCATCCTGTGGGCGATCGACGCGTCGGGCTCCGAATCGCCCGCCGGTGCGAGCGAGAACGCCACCTTTCGAGTTTCACCGCGCGGCACGTTGGCGGGCCACACCAGTTCTGTCTTTTCGTTGGCGTTCTCCCGCGACGGCCGTTGGCTGGCTTCTGGGGGCTTCGATCATGCGGTTCGGCTGTGGTCGATCCCGGACGGCGCGGCGAAAGCAACGTTGGCCGGACATTCCGGTGCGGTGCGAACGGTCGCGTTTGCGCCGGACGGACGGCGATTGGCCACCGGGGGCAGCGATCACCGCGTAATCCTCTGGAACGCGAGCACGGGTCAAGCCGTCGCCACGTTAGAAAGCCATACCGAACCGGTGTGCGCCGTGGCGTTCTCGCCGGACGGCGCCGTGCTGGCCAGCGGCAGCGAAGACCGCACGATAAAAATTTGGGATCTCAAGCTTGCTGACGCCGCGGGGCGATCCGGCGATGTGCCGTTGCGGACCACCCTGGAGCGGCACACCGGTGCCGTCTGGTGTCTGGCCTTTTCGCCGCAGGGCAAGACGCTGGCCAGCGGCGGCTTGGACAACGTCTGCCGGCTCTGGAACCCGCAAACCGGTGCTTTGCGCGCGGCGCCCGCGTGCGACAGCGCGGTGATCTCGGTGGCGTTTGCTCCGGACGCCGCCGCGCTGGTCATGGGGACATATGACGGGCTGCTGTCGATGCGCCAGGCCCGGGTTTTCGACACGTCCTTGGACGCGCCGTTGGCAACGATCCCGGGCCCGCCGGACACGTTGATGTCGGTGGCATTCTCGCCCGACGGACAGACCTTGGCGTCCGCCGGCAAGGATCTCACCGTCACGCTTCGCCGCCTGCCCTCCTGCGAGCCTGTGCGCGAGTTGACAGGCCATCCCATGGGCGTGTGCCACATCGCGTTTTCGCCCGACGGCAAGACGCTGGGCGCATGCATGTATAACGGTCAGGTCCTGTTGTGGGACGTGCCGGCCGGACAACGGCGATGGTTGCTGCCGGGCCATCCCGAGGGTACGCGGCGAGTCGCCTTCTCGCCCGACGGCGCGATCGCGGCCACAGCCGGAACGGACCAGACGGCCAAGCTGTGGAGCGTGGCGACGGGCCAACTGGCGCGCAGCACGCCGGTCCAGGCGATGCCCGTCAGCGACGTCGCTTTCTCGCCGGACGGCCGCACTCTGGCGACCGCCACCGGCAATTGGCGTCAGTGGCGGTTGCCCGGCGAATTGAGACTGTGGGACGTGCAGACCGGCGAGGAGCTGGCCGGACTGGGCAGTCATGCGATGGAAATCAAGGGCCTGATGTTCGATCCCCGCGGCGAGCGGATTTTTTCATACGGTCCCAACGGCGTGAGGATCTGGAACGTCGCGGCGCGCCGGCAGGAAGCCGCGCTGGCCGAGGGGACGGCCGTCTGCGCCTGTGTGCTGCTGCCGGACGGCGAGCATCTGGCGATCGGGGACAACCAAGGCGGCCTTGCGGTTTGGCAGGTGGCCGGCGGCAAACCCCTGCGGCAATACACGGGACACGAAGACATGATCTTCCAGCTGGCCTGCTCGCCCGACGGGGCGTATCTGGCCAGCTCGGGCAAGGACGGAGCACTCAAGCTTTGGCGGATCCGCTTCGATTAGGCTCTCGTGTATAGGCTTCCTCCTCCAGTTGGCTGCTTTTGTACCGGTGCAAAACGGTACCGCAGCTGTCTCGAGCCTTGATTCACCAAATGGAGAGTTTTCCCCAGGAAAACCCAGTCACTGGCTCGGGATTCATGGCGATTCGCAGAACCTCAAGGCTGCGTCGGGGTTAAAAACAAGAGTGGTAGCGTTGTGTGCAAACAGAGCCCAACCTAATCCCCGAGATTCGACGTGCAAATTCCGCTGCAAAAAATTACAATTAGCGGACAAAGCTGCAATAAACACTGTCTCGAATAGCTAAGAATTGACGTATTGATTAAGTGACTACCCCTGTGAATACCGAGGCTGGAAGCTTGGCAGCCTCGCCGTTGCCAACGGAGAAATATCGTGGTTCGCTCGAATGGTTTGAGAACATCGTGCAAAGCTTGGTTGTGCGTGACATGTTTCCTGTGCATGTATTTGTCTTTGGCGATAGGCCGATCCGTTACTGCTGCAGATCCGACGTTTGTCGGGGTCCTGGCTCTGGCCTTGGACAAGGACGTGGCCGACAGACTGGAATTGTCGGACGAAGTTCGCGGTCGCTTGCGGCAGCTGATCAATGAACGCGAGGATGCAGCCCTGGACATCGTCCTGACAATCAAGGACCTTCCGCCGATGGTCCAGACGGCACGACTCACGCCATTTGTAGAGGAATCCGAGCGGCTGGGATTCGCCTTGCTCACGTTGACACAGCGGGAAAAGCTGCGTCAGATCCGCTTAGCGCGCGAGGGGATGAGTGCCTTGGTGGAGGCCGATCTGGCGGAATCGCTTAGCCTATCTGCCGAACAGAAAACGGTCATCCAAAAACTGCTGGACCAACGGGCGGTGGATTTGACCAAAGGCGGCGAAAACGAACGGCGGATAACGCGCGCCGTGTACGAACGCAAGCTGGCCGCAATCTTGAACGAACCGCAACGAGCAACCTGGGAAACACTTGCAGGATTGTCGGATGCGCCAGCAAGAACACCCACGGCACCTGCGATCGAAGTGCCTGCTGAGCCTGCTGCGGCGACCGCGCCCGTCGAGGTCGAGGCTGCCGCCATTCAGCAACCGGAAAGGGAGACCGTCGAGCCAGAGAAGCCGGCCATGCCGCAACCGGAAAGCACGACGGTCGAAACGGTTGTTCCTGTCGTGCCGGAGCCGGCAATTCCGACGGTCGAACTGAAGAAGCCTGTCGTGCCGCAATCGGCAAGTCCCGTCGTCGTGGCGGAGAAGCCTGCCATGCCGCCGCCGGCAACCACGGCCATCAAGCCGGTTACACCGATCGTGCAGCAACCGGCTGACGAGGCCAAGAATCCCGACATGCAACAGCCACCCGCCGCGGCTGATGACGCAGAGAAGTCCGTCACGACGCAACCCGCCAGCGCGGCTGACGAGGCCGAAAAGCCCGTCGTGCCGGAGCGGGCAACCGCGGCGGTCGAGCCCGAAGGAACTGTCATGCCGCAGCCTGCACCGGCGGCCGTGACGACGGAAGAAGCCGGCCTGCCGCAACCCGCACCCGTGACCGTGGAAGTGGAACGGGCCATCGTGCCCCCGTCAGCAACCCAGATCGCAGAAAGTTCGACGCCTGCCGGACCCCAGCAACCGGCCGACACGCCGCAACCGCTTCCCGCTGTTTCCACCGAGTTATTGCGGTTTCAGTTCGAGGCCGCTCCCTGGAAAGACGTGCTCGAGTGGTTGGCAGCACAGTCCGGCTTGTCACTGGCCATCGAGACCCTGCCGGTCGGATCCTTTACCTATCGCGACGATCGCTCCTATACGCTCGATCAAGCCCTGGACCTGCTCAACAGTTATTTGCTGACCAAAGGCTACACGCTGGTCCGCCGTGAGCGAATTCTGCTGGTGTTGGATGTCGAGAATCCGATTCCCGACGAACTGGTAACTTTGGTGACGATGGAGGAACTCGATACACGAGGCCGCTTCGAGTTGGTCAAGTGCTTCTTTCCGTTGGCCAAGATGAAAGCCGAGGATGCGGCGGCGATGATCCGGGATTTCATCGGCCCGCAAGGCAAGGTGATCCCGTTTCCGAAGGCCCGGCAGATCTTGGTCACGGAAACCGCGGGCAAACTGCGGACAATTCGCGACATGATCAGCCGCGTGGAAGAGAGCGGCGAGACGATCGCCGAGTTCAACTTGCAGCATATCACGTCCGAAGAATTGTTGGCGATTGCCCGTCCGCTGCTCGGACTGCCGGAAGGTCAGAATTCCAGCAGCGACATCAGCCTCTCGGTCGAATTGTTCGGTACGCGAATCTGGGCGTCGGGGAATTCCGACAAGCTGCAGTTGTTTCGCGAGTTGCTGGCGAAGATCGACAAGCCGCCGACTGCGGCAGGCGGGGACGCCAAGGAACCTGAACAGTTGAAGCTGGCTACGTACTATATCAAATCGGCGGATACGCAACTGGTCTTGCGCGTCGTGCAGACCTTGTTAGCCGATTTGCCAGGCGTGCGATTGGAAGTGGATCCCACGTCGGCCAAGATGGTTGCTTGGGCGCGCCCCTCGGAGCATCGCATCATTGAGGAGACTCTGAAGCTGTTGGAAGGACAAGAGTTGCAGTTCGAAGTTATCCCGTTGAAACGCGTCGATCCCCAGTTGGCGGTGATGGCGATCAACAAGTTCTTTGGGCTTGCCTCAGCGGCCGGTGACAAGAAGGACGCCGGAAAATCTTCGGCCCAGGGCCCGATCGTCGACGGAGATGCGCTGACGATGCAGCTGTGGGTCCGCGGAACCGTGTTGCAAATCGAGCAGATCAGGGATCTTCTGGAGAAACTGGAGGGGCCGGATCCCGAAGAGGGCACCGGCGGGACCGTTCGCACCATTCCACTGTCCGGCGCGGCGGCCAAGTCGGCTCTGGAAACGATCGAGCAATTCTGGACGCGAAAGAACAAGATCCGGATCGTGACGCCGTCGAATTTGACGCCCGCGGACATTAAACTGCGAACGATTACGCCGTTGGAGCATGAGCCGGACGATACGCAGTTCAATCAGCCGGGAGCAGATCGCTCGCCGGCGCCCGCTCCATTCAAATCTCCCGCGGCCGATCCGGCGGCCAGCAGCCGGACCAAGGGCGCCGCGTCTGGCGACAAATCCACTCGATCCGATGAGCCCGGGCCTCGTGAAGCCCGTTTTCATTTCGTCAGCCAACTGAAGCCGGTGGACGAACCGGCCGGAGCAGCGGCTCCAGACGTCGCCAACTCCGAAGCCGGGCAAGACGCTGACGAACCTGCCGAGATCCGCGTGGCCGTCACGTCCAGCGGCATCGTGATCGCTTCGGAGGATACCAAAGCCCTGGATGAACTGGAAAAGCTGCTGCGGACGGTGACCGGTCCGACGGCCATGGAAAGCCAGCGGGAGATCTCGGTTTTCTATCTCAAGTATGCCAAAGCGGACGTCGCGCATCAGCTGTTGCAGGAAGTACTGGGCGGCCGCACCACGGAGTCCGGCGGCTCGCTGCTGGGCGACGTAGCTTCCAACCTGCTGGGCGGCGGCCTGCTGGGCGGCTTGGTCGGCGGGTTGGCGGGCGGCGGCGGCAGCAGCAGCACGGCCACGCTTCAAGCCAGCGGCCCGGTGATGATCGTTCCCGATTTGCGGCTGAACGCGCTGATCGTCGAAGCAAACGCCACGGATCTCGCGTTCATCGAACAGATGTTGCGCGTCATCGACCGCGAGAGCAGCGTCACGGACGTGGAAACCGCCGGCCAGCCTCGTCTGATCCCCATCGTTCACAGTTCAGCCGACGAGATCGTCGCAGTGATCCGGCAGGTCTTTGCCGATCGGATTGGTTCGAGCCAGGGGGGCGGTCAAGGCCAGCAGCCTTCGCCCGAGGACCTGCTGCGGGCTCTGCGCGGCCAGCGGACGCGCCGCGAAGACAACCAAACACGCGGCGAACCTCAAAAGATGACAGTCGGAGTCGACGCGCGAAGCAACTCGGTGATCGTGACCGCCCCGGAACCGCTGTTCCGCCAAGTCGAAGCCTTGGTCCAGCAGATTGACCAGCCGGGAAGTCCCGAGGCGGATTTTGTGACCATTGTGCCAATCAAGATCTCCGATCCGCAATTGATTCAGAAGACCTTGAACTCCATCCTGGGCGGAACCACAGGCCGGACGGGAACGCGGACCTCTGGCAGTTCGTCGGCGCCGAGTGGAGCCAGCACTGCTCCCAGTGCCGCGGACATGCAGCGGCGGATCGAGTTCTTCCAGCAGTTGCGCAACTCCGGAGGGTTGGGGGGAGCGCCAGGTGGTGGTGCGCCCGGCGGGTTTGGAGGAGCGCCGGCCGGTGGCGCTCCGGGTGGCGGAGGCCGTTCGTCGGGCGGCCGTACTCGCGGACGGTGATTGCGTTGTGGGACCGCAGCGTCGAAGCTGTGCATCTCGTCATTGGTTCTCTGGTAGCGGTCTCGCGGCTGTGTACTCCAACCAGAACGATCGTATCCTTGGAAACCTTGCCATGAAGTTGGATATCCCATGGATCCTGTCAATCGACTCATCGCTTGGGCAGCATACGTAACGGGGGCGGTCCTGATCGGTTCGGCCGCTTTTTTTGCGTTTCATTTCTACCGGCAGAGCAACGTTTCAACGGATCTTGTCAAAGCCGGACTGGTCGAAGGCCGTGAATGGAGTGCCGAGGGCGCCCCGGGAGCGGCCGGAGACGCGGGCGGCGTCCCGGTCGAGCAACTGTACCTGCAACGAGCCCAGATCCGCCGTCTGCAGGCGCTCTTGGATCAGAAGACGAAACTATTACAACAAAGGACTGCGCTGCTCGACCAAAGGAACGCCGAACAAGCGACTTTGCGGAGCGAGTTAGATGAGTCCATCGAGATGCTGGAAGCTTTGGCGGCCGAATTGACGGCGCCCGTAACGTCGGACAATGGGCAAGGCAACGGTGGGAAACTGCAGAACGAGTTGGAAAAGCTGCGGTCCGAGTCGGCCCGGGGCCGAGAGCATGCCGACCAGCAGCAATTGGAACTCGAACGGCTCCGCGAAGAAATGGGGACGACGGATCAAGACATCGCGCAACTCCAACAGCAGGCCGAACAGGAGTTTGAAGCATTGCTGGCGGACAGAACCGCCTTCGAGGCGGTCGTTACGGAAACACTGGTACGGATCGGCGTCGAGGCGATCCCGGTCCTCGTGTACCAACTGGCCGATCCGCGAGCGGACGTTCGCAAGTGGGCGGCGACGATGCTCGGCGAACTGGGACCAAGTGCCAGAGATGCCGTCTTGCCTCTGCAAGACGCCTTGAAAGATCGCGACCCGGAGGTCGCCACAGCCGCACGAAGTGCATTGGAAAAGATCGATTTGCCGCATCGCTGATCGCAGATCGCGCGGCGCATCTCGTGAGGCGGCGGAACTTTGGGCGCTGATTTGGGTTTAATGGATTGTCAGCCAGGGTCACTCAACGGAAAACGTGACAGTTAAGAAATCGGGACAGGCGAATTTAGTCTTATGGGGAGGATAGCTGCCATGTACTCGGCGGGCGGGAAGAAACTGATTATTGCCGTTCTGTTGGCAGTCGCAGGCGGCGCATCGTGGGCTGCCGCTCAGGGTCCCATGGACTTTCTGCGCCGCGCGGACGAGAACGGTAACGGCATGCTTGATCCTGCGGAACTGGAGGGCCGCATGGGCGGCTTTATTCGGCGGATGGCGGAGAACAATCCTCGCATCGATTTATCGCGGCCCGTTCCACTCGATCGGCTGGCGGCGGAGTTTGATCGCATGCGTGAGGAACGAGCGCGGAGCGGCGGTGGCGGACCGCCTTTTGGCGGCGGGCCTCCGGGCGGCGGGCCGCCAAGCGGCGGTTTTTCCAGGGGGGGCGGCGATCGGGGCGGCGGCGATCGGGGCGGCGGTGATCGGGCTCCGTCATCGGACCAGGGGGCCTCGCCCTACAGTTCACGAACGACCAAGGTCGAGCCGTTGGTGCCAGGATTTGGTGTCGCCAATGCAAGCACTCCGCCGTCTGGGTTCGGCGCCGAGGCCCAATTGTTCACGATCACGATTACGGAAGAGGACCGCCGCGAGGCGGAGCGTGCGTTTCGGTACTACGATCGCAATCAAGACGGTAAGATCGATGCAGAGGAAATGAAAAACAGCCGGTACGGATCGGACCTGCCGCTGTACGACCGGAACCGCGACGGCGCAATCACGATGAACGAGATGGAGTATCGCTATGCGCGGCGGCGTTTGGAGAACACCCAGGATGGTCGCAATCGCGCGCCGGCCTCCGGCGAGCGGCGCGAGGATGACCGTCGTCGGCGAGACGGCGGCGGCGAGGGCCGTTCTGATGACAAGGCAACCGTCGACGTCAGATCGTATCGGCGAACCTCGGCGATCGAACGCCTGCCGGCGGGGCTTCCGGACTGGTTCGCACGCGACGACGCGGACGGCGACGGCCAGATTGCCATGCACGAGTTTTCCACGTCGTGGACCGAAGCGGTGCTGGCCGAGTTCCTCCAGTTCGACCTGAACGGGGATGGTTTGATCACGCCGGCGGAATGTTTGGCGGCAAAGAACGACGGAGCGGTGCGAGGCAGCAGCATCGGGATGGGCACCAGCGGTGTGGCGTCGGTGACGGTGGCCGCGTCCGCAGCGGGCGGTGCGGCCGCTTCCAGTGGCGACCAATCGGCCGAAAAATCCGCCGCCCCGGCTTCGGCGCCGCTGAAGATCGACCCCCGGTATCTGGAGTATTTCAAAAAAGTGTTCGCCAAGTATGACACCAGCAACGACGGGGAATTGACGGCCAACGAATGGGCCAGCATGTCGAAAGACCCGAGTCCCGCCGATACCGATCGCAATGGGCGGATTACGCTCGAGGAGTTCGCGCGCTGGCAGATGCAAAAGTAGAGTCTTCTTGCGCCGCAAGGCCTACAACCTCGCAGGTGGATAGCGCAGCCTGGAGGAGATCCCAGCCGGCTGGAGCCGGCACGACGCGCATCGGAGGGCGGCGTTCGAGCCGCCGGCGGGCTGAGGCACGCAGTCCGCCGACAAGTACGTCCGTGTTCCCCTTTATATCGTCCGGCTGCGTGTCTTGGCCAGGGCGATGAACAGGAGTGTTTGATGATGAATGTACGAATGAGACTGGCGGTCGTGGTTTCGGTAGGTTGCTGGGTGGCACTGGCCGGGGCATACGCCCAGGCGCAACCGCAACGCGGTCCGGGCGGTGGTCCCGGTGGACCGGGAGCGTTTGGCGGCGGTTTCGGCGGCGGCTTCGGCGGTCTGGCCGACGTGCTCCGCCGGCAGGATGTCCGAAAGGACCTGGAGTTGCTTGATGACCAAGTCGCCCAGTTGGAAAAGTTGGCCGAGGGCCGCCGCGAGCAGATGCGGGAACTGTTCTCCGGCCTCCGGGACGTGCCGCAAGAAGAACGCGGCGCGAAGATGCGGGAACTGGTCCAAAAGGCTCAGAAAGACTTGGAAGCGGATGTGGGCAAGATTCTGTTGCCGCACCAGATGAAACGGGCGAAACAACTGGTGACGCAGATGCAGATGCGCGGCGGCCGGGGCATGCTCAGCGAGCCGATCGCCCAGGATCTGGCCCTGACGGATGCTCAGAAGGAGCAATTGCAGGCCAAATCGGCGCAATTGGAAGAGGAAGCGCGCAAGAAGCTTGCTGAACTGCGAGCGCAATCGCAGAATGAACTGCTCAAGGTCTTGACGCCCGCCCAGCAGGCCAAGTGGAAGGAAATGGTGGGCGAGCCGTTCGAGTTCCAGCGCGAAGAGCAGCCTCGACCCGCCGGTGACCGTCCGCAGCCGCAAGGAGATGCCCCGGCGCCGGCACGGCCTCGTCGCGGCGGACGCTAAAAGATTCGCTGCGGGGCGGATTTGGGGTCGGGCGTTCAAAATTCAATTTTGAACGCCCGCCCCCCTGAGAGTCGGCGGAAAGGCTCAGAGGGTGCAGAATTCAGTTTTTCGCGGAGTTTCAATTTTTTGCGGACGTTCGCTATCACCGCAAACTCTGCAAGAATGAAGTTCTGTACGTCCGAGCCCGGATTCGAGTATAATCAACCACACCAAACGCATCACGCGCCGGTGATCGGCGGAGCGTTTCACGCCCCACGGGGATAAGTTCGAACTATGGACGCAGGCGAGATTCTGTTGCAGCGAGGTCTGCTGGATCAGCGGCAGTTGGACCAGGCCCGCCAGACCGGCGGCGGCTCGGTGCTGGACGCTGCGATCGAGCTGGGTTTTGTCAGCGAGGACATTGCCCTGCGCGCCGTCGGCGAGGCCGTCGGCCTCGATTACATCGATCTGGCGGGCATGGATAACGAGCCGGAACTGCGGCAGGTGCTGAAGGATTTTCCTCAGAAACTGATCTACCGCCAGTCTCTGTTCCCGATTCGCCGCACCAACGGGTCGCTGGTCGTCGCCACCAGCGATCCCTTCGATTTGTATCCGTTGGACGAGGTCAGCGCCGCAACGGGCTTGTTTGTCACGCCCGTCCTGGCCGGGCGGAAAGAGATCGCCAAGCTGATCAAAAAGTACTTGGGCGTGGGCGGCGAGACGGTCGACGGCCTGATCGCCCAGACCTCCGACGACGATGACGAGGTGCTCTTGTTGGAGGGCATCGAGACAGACGGCTCGGAATTGTCCGAAATGGCCCAAGAGGCATCGGTTGTCCGGCTGGTCAACGAAATCCTGCTGGAAGCCATCGAAACCAAGGCAAGCGACGTGCATATCGAGTCGCAGCCGTCGGGGCTGGTGGTCCGTTACCGTGTCGATGGGATGTTGCAGCTGCAGCCGATGCCGCCGGAGATTCATCGTTTCGAAGCGGCGATCGTCAGCCGGCTAAAAATCATGGCCCGGCTGAACATCGCCGAGAAACGCTTGCCTCAAGACGGGCGAATCAAGCTCCGCGTCCGCGGCCGCGAGGTCGATGTGCGTGTCTCGGTGATTCCCATGATTCATGGCGAAGGCATCGTGCTCCGCATCCTGGACAAAGGGGCGATGGTCTTCGACTTGCGATCGTTGGGCATGGATGAACGGACCTATCGCGTGTACCGCCAGTTGATCGAATTGCCCCACGGGATCGTGCTGGTAACCGGGCCCACGGGGTCCGGCAAGACCACGACGCTGTACAGCTCGCTGCTGGAAATCAACAAGCCGGACATCAAAATCATCACCACCGAAGATCCCGTCGAGTACCAGCTGGAAGGCATCAACCAGATCCAGGTTCACTCGAAGATCGGTTTGACGTTTTCCCAATCGTTGCGGAGCATCCTGCGTCACGACCCGGACGTGGTTTTGGTGGGCGAAATCCGCGATTTGGAAACGGCCGAGAACGCCATCCAGGCGTCGCTGACCGGCCACTTGGTGTTCAGCACACTGCATACCAACGACGCCGCCGGCGCGTACACGCGGCTGGTCGACATGGGCGTCGAGCCGTTTTTGGTGTCCAGCACGGTCGAGGCGGTGATGGCCCAGCGGCTGGTCCGTCGGCTGTGCGAACACTGCAAAGAACCGTTCCGCCCGGGCCGCGATGACCTGCCGGCGGATTTTCCTTGGGATCGTCTCGGCGGCGGCATGTTGTACAAGCCCGCCGGTTGCCGCCGCTGTCGAAATCTCGGCTATAGCGGGCGGCTCGGCTTGTACGAACTGATGGTCACCGGCGAGGAAGTCCGGCATCTGGCCCACGATAACGCCAGCTCGTGGGAGATCAAGAAAGCCGCTTTGCGCGGCGGCATGACCACGTTGCGGATGGACGGCTGGGCCAAGGCGGTCCGCGGCGTCACCAGCGTGGACGAAGTGCTGCGGGTGAGCAAGGGAGATCGGGAACTGACGCTGGCCGATTTCGGCCCCGCCGAGGGGGATGCGAGTCATGCCTGAGTTCGAGTACGTCGCCCGGGATCCCAGCGGCCAGCGCGTGAGCGGCTCGCTCGCCGCCACCACCGAGCGCGAAGCGCTGTCGATCTTGTCGGGCAAGGCCCTGTTTCCCGTCTCGGTGACGGAGGAAAGAGCCAAGAGCAGTAATCTCAGCCGCAAGCGGGTCGGCGGCCAGCTGATGGCGACGACCTACAGCCAGCTGGCTTCCCTGCTGAGAAGCGGCGTGCCGCTGTTGCGGGCGATTCACGTGCTGCGCCACCAGACGTCCAGCGCCCGGCTGCGCGAGGTGCTGGACGACATCCATCGCCGCGTCGAGGACGGGTCCACGCTGGGCGAGGCGATGAACCGTTATCCGCGCGTCTTCAACGAGATGGCGGTCAACATGGTTCGCGCGGGAGGCGAAGGCGGGTTCTTGGAGGATGCCTTGGAGCGGGTCTCGCAGTTCACCGAGGAACAGGAAGATTTGAAAAGCCGGACTGCGGGCGCGCTGGCGTACCCGGTCTTTTTGGCCATCGTCGGGACGCTCGTCGTCGGCGGGCTGGTGATCTTCTTCGTGCCCCAGTTCGCGGCGATGTTCGACAACCTGCGGCAGCGGGGCGAGTTGCCCGTAATGACCGATTGGCTGTTGTCGCTGAGCGCGGTTTTGCGGCGCTATGGGATCGTGGTCATCGCGGCCTTGGTCGCGGCGTTTATGTTCATCAAGCAGCAGTTGGAGACGGAAAAGGGCAAACGCCGGCGGGACTACATCAAGCTTCGATTGCCGATGCTCGGCCCGGTTTTTACGAGTCTGGCGGTAGCCCGCTTTTGCCGCGTGCTGGGGACGCTGCTGAACAACGGCGTGCCGATTCTCCGCTCGCTGCAAATCAGCCGCCTGGCGGCCGGCAATCGCATCTTGTCCGAAGCGATTGCCAACGCGTCGGAGAACATCTCCGCGGGCCAATCGCTGGCCGCGCCGCTGGCGCGGTGCGCGCATTTTCCGCTGATCGTCGTCGAGATGATTGCGGTGGCCGAAGAATCGAATACCCTGGACAAGGTGCTTGTGGAAATCGCGGACGGGTTAGAGCGGCGGACCGTCCGGCGGCTGGATCTGGTCGTGCGACTGCTGGAACCCATGATGCTGCTGATTTTGGCCATTGTCGTGTTGTTCGTCGTGATCGCGCTGCTGATGCCCGTGATCAAGATGAGCAGTGCGCTGGGATAATACATTTACATCAACGAGGAGTTTTGACGATGTCGAATCCACGAAAACGCCGAGCGCGTCGCGGCGGATTTACTTTGATGGAAGTTCTGTTGGTGCTGGCGATTTTGGTGATCCTGGGCTCGATGGTCGGGTTCTTTATCGCCGGGATGCAAAAGGGAGCCTACGAGGATTTGGCCCGTTCGCAGATCGGAATGTTCGAAGGTCAATTGGACGCGTTCCGCCTGCACGTGGGATCCTATCCCTCGTCGAATCAAGGTCTGGAGGCGCTGCGAACGCCGCCGGCGGATCTACGAAACCCGGCCAAGTGGCGGGGGCCGTATGCGACGAAAGAAATCCCCATGGACCCGTGGGGGAATCCCTATCAATACGAACTGGTCGGCCCGGAACAGGTTCGGATCTGGTCGTGGGGCGCCGATAACGCGGACGGCACCGAAGATGACATTTCGAACACGCAATAAAGGCCGGCCGCGGCCGGCGTCGATAGCGTGCGTCGGACGCCGCGTGCGAACGCGCCGCCGGGCCATGTCCCTGATGGAACTGATGCTGGTGTTGGCCGTCCTGGTCGCGGTCGCGGCGATGGTCTACCCGGCGCTGCAAGGCCCCATGGACGACCAACGACTGCTGAAATCGGCGGACTTGATCCGCGCTCAATTGACCAAGGCTCGCGTGGCCGCGATGAAAAACGGCCGGATGTACGTGTTTCGCTACGTGACCTCCAGCGACGAGTACGCTGTCGAACCGTGGGCCGCGGACGCCGACGGCACCGAAGCCTCGCCGCAGGCATTGTTGAACGACACCCCAGCGCTGCCTCGCTCGACCGGCGAAAAGCTGCGTCCATTGGGCATTTCCGGCCAGCGGCTGCCCGAGGGGGTCCTCTTCTTTTTGGGAGAAACGCAACGGGATGCCCGGCTCGCCGCCGTCACACCGGACGACACCACGACCGCGTCGCCCGATGGCGGCGTTCCGCCGATCGTGTTCTATCCCGATGGCTCGACCTCGGACGCCCGACTGGTGCTGACCAACGAGCGGTTTTTCGTCGAGGTCACCCTTCGCGGATTGACCGGCATGATTCGCGTCAGCGAACTATTGAGTGCCGAAGAAGTCGCCGCGCGGGGAGGCAGCCTCCCATGATCCGAACTCTTCCGTGTTTTCACGTATCCGCATCTCGCCGAGAGGCGCGGCCCGATTCTTCCCACCACGCGGCCCGCGGCCTGACTCTGTTGGAGGTCATCCTAGCCATTGCCATCCTCGGCGGATGCATGGCCGTGATCGGGGAACTGGTGCGGCTAGGCGTCCGGCATGCCGAGGAGGCGCGCGAGCAGACCAAGGCGCAGCTGCTGTGCGAGAGCAAATTGGAGGAAATCGCGGCGGGCGTCACGCCGTTGGAATCCGCCTCGATGGTTCCGTTCGAGCTCGATCCCGAATGGACGTACACCATTGAATCCGCTTCCCTCAATGAACAGGGGTTGATTCAAGTCCGCGTGACGGTCCAGCCCGCCGAATCGGAACGGTTGCACCCGATCGCGTTTACACTGATTCGCTGGATGCTGGATCCCAGTCTGGCACTCGGCGACAATTCCACCGGTTCGACAACAGAGGGCCAGGCGGGAACGTCCGGCGGTAGCGATGGCCTGTCGAACTAAGATTTCCGATCAGAGACTGCAGGCACGAAGTGCGGCGGTCTGCCCAACCGCCTTGAGGCGGGTTGGACCGGCTGGAGCCCGGACGACGAATGTTCGAGCGACGCTCCACGGGCGTTCCCTTCGAGCCGGCATCACGCTGCTGGAACTCCTCCTAGCCCTGGCATTGACCGGCGTCGTGATGGTCATCATCAGTATGGCCATGCAGCTGTTCTTGAGAACGCTGGACACGCGCCGCGCGGACGTCGAGCAAACGCAGATCGCGCGCGCCGTGCTGCAGCATATCGCGGCCGACATCCGCAATGCCGTGTGGTACGAGCCGTTGGACGTGTCCGGCATCGCGAACCTGGCGGCGGCGGAGGGAGCGGCGGCGCTGCAACAGCCGGAGAGCAGCGATCTTTCATCGGGGGGCGAGGAAACGGAAGGCCGGCAGCAATCTCCGAGCCTCGATTCGCCGCTGCCGGACGATGAGTCGTCCGAGAACGCCGTGGACATCCAGAGCACGTTGGCGCCGGCGAGCGTGCCCGGATTGTACGGCAATCAATTCGAGTTGCAGATCGATTGCAGCCGGCTGCCGCGCGTCGATCAATATGCCGCCATGTCGGCGGGCGGCGATCCGGGAGCCGCTCCAAGCATTCCCAGCGACGTCAAGACCGTGGCGTATTTCCTGCGGACCGACGGCTTGATGCAAGACGCCGCGGTTTCAGCATTCGGCGGCAGCGCAAACGGTTTAGTGCGCCGCGAACTGGACCGCGCCGCGGCGAGATTTTCGGCTCAAGACGGCAGCCTGGATCCGTCGCAGCACCCCGGCCAGGTGCTGGCGGCGGAGGTCACTTATCTGGAGTTTCGTTATTTCGATGGGTCCAGTTGGTACACCGAATGGGACTCGCAGCAAATGGAGGGATTGCCTGTCGCGATCGAGATCACCATCGGCATCGATCCTGCCGCGGACCAGAATCCCGAAGCGTTGGACGTGGCGGATGTAAGGGAATTGTCCGTTGCCGATACGAATCTGTCCATGTACCGTCTGACAGTGCATCTACCGGTCGCCAAGCCGATCGTGGCAGACGATTTCTCCACCATGTTCGACGAGGAGATGGTGCCATGACGCTGAAGCACAAATCGGCGGTGAATCACCGGGCGTCAAGACGTCGCGGCTCGATCCTGATCATCGTCCTGGTCGTGGTGGCTGCGTTGTCTCTAGCCGCTTACGCTTTTAACGAAGTGATGTTGGCCGAGAATGAAGTGACGCAAATGGCGGGGCGGCAGATTCAAGCCTACTCGGTGGCCGCTTCCGGCGTCGCCGACCTGCGGGTCTTTCTCATGCAGCCAGCCGCCAGCCAAGACGAGTCCGGCGGACGGTATGATAATCCGGCTCGATTTCAAGGCATTTCGGTCGTCCAGGAGGAAGGCGAAACGGAAGCCGGCCGGTTTACGGTGCTTGCCCCGGCACTGGACGCGGAGGGCAACTCGGCGGGTGTCCGGTACGGGCTCGAAGATGAATCGGCCCGCGTCAACCTGAATGCACTGATCGAGTTCGAGAAGCTCAGCAAATCGCTGGGCCAGGAAACGGCCGCCCGCGATCTGCTGATGGCCTTGCCGGGCATGACCGAGGATGTCGCCGACGCCATCTTGGACTGGCTGGACGACGACGACGAGCCGCGGGAGTACGGCGCCGAAGCCGACTATTACGCCGGACTGAGTCCCGCTTACGCTCCCAAGAACGGCCAGTTGGAGACGGTCGAGGAATTGTTGCTCGTCCGCGGTGTGACCCCGCAATCGCTGTTCGGCGCCGACGTGAACCGCAACGGGATGATCGATGCGGGCGAATTGGAACAATCCGGCGCAGCGATCACGGATACGGAAACGATGACCACGGGCTGGGCGAATCTGCTGACCGTGTACAGCAAGGAGAACAACCTGACCACCGAAGGCATGCCGCGGATCAACTTGAACGAAAACGATCTGCAGACGTTATACGACTCGCTGATCGTTGCCATTCCGGAAGAATGGGCCATTTTCATCGTGGCCTATCGACAGAGCGAGGCATATACGGGCACCGACGCGGGCGAGGTTTATTCGAGTGGCGAGTTGGATTTGAGTAAGGAGAGCAAGCGAAAGTTCACCCAAGTGCTGGACTTGATCGGCGCCAAGGTCCAGGTCCAGTTCCGCGGCGCCCAGCAACCGATTGTGCTCCTGTCGCCGTTTGCCGACGATCCGGTGTCGATGGGCACGTATATGCCTCAGTTGATGGACCAGGTAAGCGTCATGTCGGCGAGCGTAATACCCGGCCGAATCAATATCAATCAGGCCTCTCGGGCCGTGTTGGCGGGCATTCCCGGCATGACCGAGGAAATCGTCGAACAGGTACTCGGGTTCGACCGGACCTCCGGTGCAGCGGAATTGCAGCACGAAACCTGGCTGCTGACGCAGGGGCTGGTCACCCTGGACGAGATGCGAACGCTGATGCCCTTTGTCTGCGCCGGCGGGGCCGTTTATCGGGCGCAAGTAATCGGTTATTACGACGACGGCCGGGCGGCTTCTCGGTTGGAAGTGGTTTTGGACGCTACCCAGCAACCAGCCGGCATATTATTGTGGAGGAACATCAGTCACCTAGGCCGCGGCTATCCCCTGGAAACGCTGGGATTAGGCAGTGGTTCGAGCGAAATGCAAATGCAATAGAAGCGTAAATCTGAGCTTCGGATTGGGAAGACAACAAGATGGCAAGATTATTAGCTTTCGAATGGGATGCCCGCGAGGCTCGGCTGGTCGTGGCTCGCACCACGGGCAAATCCGTCGAAGTGGAACAAGCCTTTACGGTGCCGTTGGCGGAGTCCGAAGAGTCGGCGGCGGACGGGCCGGCCACCGAGTCCCGCGGCGCCGAATTAGGCCCTCGGCTGGCAGCCGCGTGCCGCGAGCGGAACGTGGGCCGCTGTCAGGCGTTGGTCACCGTGCCGCGCGGCAAGATCGAATTGCGGGTGCTGCAAGTGCCGCCCGCGCCCGATGAAGAGTTGCCGGAATTGATTCGCTTTCAGGCTCTGCGCCAGTTCACCTCCCTGGGCGAGGATTGGCCGCTGGATTTCGTCCCCTTGCAGTCGGCTGACCCGCAGCAAGTTCGCGTGCTGGCGGCGGCGGTCGCGCCGACGGTTGTGGACGAGGTTCGGCAGGTCTGCGAAGCGTTGGATTCGCCGCCCACGAGTCTGGTGCTGCGGCCGTTTGCCGCCGCTTCGTTCTTCAGCCGTTTTACGGCCGCCGATCGTTGCCGCTTGATGGTCGAGCTGTTCGCCGAGGACGCGGACTTGAACGTCGTAGCCGCCGGCCAGGTACTTCTGCTCCGTTCCGTACGGCTGCCCGCGCACGATCGGGACGCGGCGCTCGTGGGGGAAATTCGCCGTACGCTGGCGGCGGCGCGAAACCAGCTTGGCGATCAGGCCGTCGAGGCCGTGATGCTGCTGGGAGGCGCGACGGAATTGGGATCGTTGCCACAGGTTTTGCGGGACCAGTTGAAGCTGGAAGTCGAATTATTCGATCCACTGGACGGGGCTCAGCTGGCCGCCGAGGCGCGGCGCAGTCTGGCCGATCGCAGCGGCCGCTTTGCCGCTTTGTTGGGAATGGTATATGACGAGGCCGAGGAGCGTCGGCACGGAATTGACTTTCTCAAACCGCGACAGCGGCCAATTCCTCCCAGTCGCAAACGCCGCTATACCGCGGTGGCCGCCGCGGCCGCCACCGTGCTGCTGGTGCTGGGCGGGCTGATCGCTTGGCAATTCCAAGGCTACAGCCGGCGCCTGGCCGATCTGCAAACGGAAAGCAAGAATCTCGACGGCCCCGTCAAGGCGGCGGAAAAAGTCCGGGGCGAAGTTGCGGTGATCGACGCCTTTACAGCCGGCGACGTGAACTGGCTGGACGAGTTGCACGGTCTGTCGAAGAAATTCCCTGCCGCCGACGAGGCTTTGGTGGACGTGGCGACCTTTACCAGTCGGACGGAGGGAGGCGGCCTGTTGTACTTGGAAGGCTACGTTCGCGAGCCGGGGATCATCGAAAAGATGGAGTCGCAGCTGCGCGACGCCCGTCGCCAGGTAACCGGCAGCGGGACGACGTTTGACGAGCGGCAACCCGAATACCGCTGGCAGTTCAAAGAACGAATCGTGGTTTTGCCGCCGGAACGAGAGGAGGCCGTCGATGAATAAACGCGAACGTATGCTCGCCCTGATTGCGGGCTTGTCCCTGCTGCTGGTAGCGGGGTTCTATGGGATCACGAAATGGACCGGCGCCGCCCGAGCGCGGCGAGCCCAGATCGCCGGCCTGGAAAAAACTATCCGGGACAAGAACCGAAGCGTCCGGCTGAGCATCGCACCCGCTGACCGTCTGCAGGATTACCAGCGACGCTCCTTGCCCGGCGATTTGGAAAAGGCCCGTTCGCTATACCAGACGTGGCTGCTGAACCTGGTCAAAGAAGCCGGATTCGAGGACACCCAGGTGAATGTGCTGCCGGCGCGCAGCGAAAAAGGCGTCTACCAGGTCTTGGGATTTTCGGTCAGCGGCCGAGGCAATCTGCCGAAGCTGGTGTCCTTTCTGCATCAGTTCTACTCCGCGGATCTGCTGCACCGCGTGCGGCGGCTGCATGTGAAACGCGTCCCCGGCACCAAGCAACTGGACCTTGCGCTGGCCATCGACGCGGTCTCGCTGCCGACCGCTGACAGCGTCGACAAATTGAACGATCAGGATCTGCGGCAGCTGGCTCACGGAGATCAAGCCGCTTACATGGATGCGATCCTGCAGCGAAATCTATACGGTCCGGCCAACAAGCCGCCCAGCATCGAGAGCATTGGAGAACAGACGAAGTACATGGGCGAGACCGTTGCTTTCACCGTCAAGGCGAGAGATTCCGACAAATTGGATCGGCTCAGATATCGCCTCGAAGGCCCAGGCGCGGACGGTGCCAAGATCGATCCTCAAAGCGGTGCCTTCCAATGGCAGGCTTCGAAGCCGGGGTCCTATGAATTCGTCGTGGCCGCGACCGACGATGGCTATCCGCCGAAAACCGCGCAGCAGACCGTAAAAGTCCGGATCAGCGAAAAACCGCCCGAGGCGGCTCCCCCGCCCGTTGCCGCTGCCAAGCCGAGTTTTGATTTGGCGAAATTCGCCTTTGTGACGGCCCTCACCGAGGCCGACGGCAAACGGCAGGCTTGGATCAGCCTCCGCACGGAGGGCAAGCTGTTGAAGTTGTTCGAAGGCGACGAGTTCCAGATTGGCCAAGTCACCGTAAAAATCATGCGAATTACGGACAAGACCATCGAATTAGATGCCCCGGTTCTCGAGAAACGTCTGCTGGTGTCGCTCGGACAAAACCTGGCACAAGGACGCGATCTGGACGCCGCCGGGACTTGACCGGGTTTCGCAGATGTTGGAACGTCGAGACGATGAGCGTGCAACCGCAGCCTCCGGCGCCGATTCGCTGGCCTTTTTCCGGCGAGATCATCACCTACGGCAAGAACGCGTATGCCGTCGGCGAAGCTTTGGGAAGCGGGACCTACGGGACCGCTTTCGCTTGTGCCGATCAGTGGAACAACACGCTCGTCCTCAAAGTCCTCGTGCCGCATCACCAAACTTACGAACAAGTGCGATTGAACTGGCAGCGCGAAATCGCCTCGCTGTTCACTCTGCGGCATCCGAACATCACCTACGTGTACGACGCGTTTGAACGCGACAAGACTTTTCATATCGTGGTCGAACGTTGCGGCGGCAGTATCTCGACGCTGTTCTCAATCGCCGACTATGACGGCCCGGACTGGATCCCGCCCATCGCGCGCTGCATGTTGCAGGCTGTCGCCTTTATGCACGACCACGGCTACGTCCACAAAGACATCCACTTGCGAAACGTGTTTTGGACCTACGTTCGAGACGAGCTGATGACCAGTCCCAACCAGTCGGTGACGTTCAAAGTCGGCGATTTGGGCGTCAGCCGATTCGAATACGAAGCCCAGGTGGATCCTCCCACGGTGCCTTGGATGGCCGCGCCCGAGGTCCTGGAACCTGAGGAGTTTGGTCCGGTCGGCAAACCAACGGACATTTATCACGCAGGACTGGTTCTGTTGGCGGTTGCCTTGGGGATCGAACCTTCGTTCACCTACGAGGAGATCGTTGGCGGCGTACCGCAGCAAATGGCCGAACAACTGCCGCCGCCGTTCGGTTCGGTGATCGGACGATCCCTGTCCCGCCACGTCCACATGCGCCCTGCCACAGCCTTTGAATTCTGGCGGCAATTGGCAGAGGGCAGCGGACGATAGACGTTTGATGTGTCGAGTGTGAAAAGCCTTCGACCGGGCATACACCGGCAAAACACAACATGGTACGATGTCGGCCGCGATTGCACGACACGAGGAGGTGACCACACCATGCTAAAGGGTATTCCTGCCCGGATTTCTCCGGAACTGATGTATGCGCTGATGAAGATGGGGCACGGCGACGAGCTGGTGCTGGCCGACGGAAATTTCCCGGCCGATTCGATCGCTCGGCGAATCGTCCGCGCCGACGGACTGGACGTCCCCGAGGTACTGGAGGCGATCCTCCAGTTCTTTCCTTTGGACGCCTATGCCGACGCGGCAGCTTTCGTGATGCAGCCGGTCGCGGGCGATCCGCCGCAACCGCCGATTTGGAGAACGTTCAAACAACTGCTCGACGCGGCGGAAGGCCAGAGCGTCGAACTGCGACCCGTCGAGCGGTTCGCATTTTACGAACAGGCCAAGCAAGCCTATGCGGTGGTCGCCACCAGCGAAACGGCGCTGTACGCGAATTTGATCCTGAAAAAGGGAGTCGTGACGGCCTGAGAGATTCGCTGCTGGAAACGGGCCGGATTGGGGGTCGGGCGTCCAAAATTCAATTTTGGCCGATAGAGAGTCCAACCATCGAGCCGAACCGTGGTCGGCCAAAATTGAATTTTAAACGCCTGACCCCCTAAGCACCGGCTGCCCTCCTCGCGCATCATTACAATCACGATCTTTCGCCCCCAGGGCCTCAACGGAGTACGCCATGATTCAGCAGTTACAGGAAGGCTCAGCCTCGCAAACCGCCTCCGAATCGCAGGATTGGCACGATCTGGCCGACCGCATTTTGGCAGGCGAACGGTTGACCGACGAAGCAGGATTGGCGATTCTCCGCTGTCCCGACGACGAACTGTTGGACCTGCTGTCCGCCGCCTATCGAATTCGCCGCCGGTATTTCGGCAAGACGGTCCAGCTGTACTTCCTCATCAACGCCAAGAGCGGACTGTGTCCGGAAGATTGCTCCTACTGCTCGCAATCGCGCGTCTCCAAGGCGGATATCCCCAAATACAATATCCTCGATCGCCAACGGCTGTTGGACGGCGCTCGCATCGCGCACGAACGAAATGCGAAAACCTATTGCATCGTGATCTCGGCGCGGGGGCCGAATGAACGCGAGATGCAAGCCGTCGAGGAACTGGTGCCTGAAATCAAGCGGCAATACAGCTTGAAGATCTGCACGTCCCTGGGCCTGCTCACCCCGGAACAAGCGGCCCGGCTGAAAGCCTGCGGTGTGGACCGCGTGAATCACAACTTGAATACCAGCTCGGAATACTACCAAGAAATTTGCTCGACGCACACGTACGAGGATCGACTGGCGACGCTGCGAGTCGTTCGCCGTGCCGGCATGGAGATCTGTTCCGGCGGCATCATTGGGATGGGCGAAGCCGACACCGACGTGGTGCGCATGGCGTTGGAGCTGGGCGACGTGGGCGCCGAGTCGATCCCGATCAACTTTTTGAACGCCATCGACGGCACGCCGCTGGAGGGCGTGGCCCGCCTGACGCCGCGCGATTGTCTCAAAGCCCTGTGCCTGTTCCGTTTCGCCAATCCCAGCCGCGAGATCCGCATGGCCGCCGGACGCGAGCTGCACCTGGGCAGCTTGCAGCCGCTGGGGCTGTACCCGGCCAATTCCATCTTCGTTGGCGATTACCTGACGACCAAAGGCCAGCCGCCGGCGGCCGACTATGCCATGATCGAAGAACTGGGATTCACAATCGCCCCGACTCAGCTGAATCGGTAAACCCCCCGGCAACCGATAGCCGAGGAACCCTCGCTGCAGTCGAATCAACCGCTCAGTGTGCAATCGTTCGCTTTGGCCGGGCGGGTCGCAGTAAGCAGTCCGTTGGCGTGACTCCGCGTAGGCCACAAACTGGCCAAGGGTCAACGGGCCGCATTGGCACTGGGCTGTGGCGAGTCACGTCTCCCATGGCCGCAGGTTCACGCGTTCTGTGTTGTTCCAGCCCGCGGAAATCCGTTTTTCCGCCACGGAATTTCGTGCTTTCCGGATTGTCGCCGCGGTCGCGCCCAAGTCGCTGTTCTGACGCAAGGGCTGACTTGATCATCACTTGCGTCGCACAGAAAAAAATTCTGCCCTCTTGGCCCGAGGCTTGCTATCCTCTGGACGACCATTGCGGTAGGAACCGGCATCCATTCACGCCACACCGCTGCGGAGGAAACCGAATGTCTGTTGAAAGCACCGAAATCCATCGCTCGCAATTCATGCGGGACGTCATGGCGGAGACGCCGGGCGGCGAGCGAATCGTACACTGCCTGCAGTGCGGCAGCTGCGGCGGGTCGTGCCCCAACGGCCCGGAAATGACTTACACGCCTCGGGCAATCTTTGCCATGATCGCCGCCAACCGTCGTGACGACGTGTTGGCGTCCAACACCATGTGGTGCTGCGTGTCCTGCTATTTCTGCACCGCCCGTTGTCCGCAAGAGATCCCCATCACGGAAACCATGTACACGCTCAAGCGGATGGCGATCCGCGAGGGCAAGGCGACCGAAGGCGATGCGCCAGCCCTGGCTCGCGTATTCACCGGCTTTGTCGACAAGTACGGCCGGGCGTTCGAGATGGGCATCGCCACGCGATACCTGATGCTGAATAAGCCCATGAGCATGCTGAAGGGCATGGGCATGGGGATGTCGATGTTCGCCCGCGGCCGGTTGTCGTTGCGGCCCACCAAAATCCGCCAGATTGACCAGTTGCAGGCGATCATCAGTAAAGCTCGAGAACTTGGCAAACCCGAAAAACGAAGCGGAGGTCCGTCGTGAAATACGCGTACTATCCCGGTTGTTCGCTGGAAGCCGGCAGCGCCGCGTACGATGTGGCCGTGCGGGCGGTGATGGAAAAGGTCGGATTACAGCTGGACGAACTGGACGATTGGAATTGCTGCGGAGCGACCGAATACTTTACCCAGGACGAATTGGTCGCCACCAGCGTAATTGCCCGCAACTTGGCGTTGGTCGACAGCGGCCACGACCAGTTGGTGGCTCCGTGTGCCGCGTGCTACTTGAACCTGAAGAAGGTTGACAAGTTGATGTGCGAGCACGCGGACATGAACACCAAGATCAACCAGGCGCTGGCCGCCGGAGGCTTGAAATACAAAGCCGGCCGGGTCCAGGTCCGCCATCTGCTGGACGTGCTGTATCACGACGTCGGCGAAGCGGCGCTGAAGGCCAAAGTGGTCCAGCCGCTGACCGGCTTGCGCGTGGCGCCGTACTACGGCTGCCAAGTGGTGCGGCCGCTGAACGGGTTCGACAACCCGGAATATCCCATGAAGATGGACGAGATGTTCATGTGGCTGGGCGCCGAGGTGGTGGATTATCCCGTCAAGTCGCATTGCTGCGGCGGCCACATGACGCAGTTGAGCGAGGACATGGCGTTCGAGTTGATTCGCCGGCTGCTGCAGAGCGCCGACGACTACCGGGCCGACTTGATCCTGACGATGTGTCCGATGTGCCAATTGAACATGGACGCCTATCAGGGTCGCGTGAACAACTACTTTAACACGAACTTCCATTTGCCGATCGTGTTCTTCACTCAACTGCTGGGCGTGGCCCTGGGTATTGAGCCGAAGAAACTGGGATTTGGCAAGGAATTGGTCGCGGCCGAGCCGGTGATTCGGGCCAAGCTCGAAGGTCAGCCGGCGATGGCTAACGCATAGGCGAAGAGAACGATCCAGTCAGGCACAAAACGTCTGACCTACGATTCCGCAAGAATTGGAGAACAACCATGGCCGAAAAAATCGGCGTCTACGTTTGTCACTGCGGCAGCAACATCGCCGGCAAGGTCGACGTGGAAGAAGTGGCGAAATGGGCCGGCAAGAATTGCGCGGATGTCTGTGTGTCCCGGGACTACAAGTTCATGTGCTCGTCGCTCGGCCAGGCGATGATCGAAGAGGACATCAAAAAAGAGGGGCTCACCCGCGTGGTCGTGGCCGCTTGCAGCCCCCACTTGCACGAAAAGACGTTTCGGCGGGCCTGTTCCAACGCGGGCCTGAATCCGTACTTGATGGACATGACCAACATCCGCGAGCATTGCTCGTGGGTGCATAAGGATCGCGCCGCGGCGACGGAGAAGACCAAGGCGCTGGTAGCGGCGGCCGTCGGCCGCGTGAAGTACCAGCAGCCGCTGGAACCGTTCTATGTCGACGTGAATCGAACCACGCTGGTCCTGGGCGGCGGCATCGCGGGTTTGCAAGCCACGCTCGAACTGGCCGACGCCGGATATCCCGTGTACTTGGTGGAACGCGAACCGTCGATCGGCGGCCACATGGCCCAATTCGACAAAACGTTCCCCACCCTGGACTGTTCGGCATGTATCCTCACGCCCAAGATGTCCGAGGCGGGCCAGCACGAGAACGTCAAGCTGCTGACGTACGCCGAGTTGGAAGAAGTCACCGGCTCGGTGGGCAACTTCCACGTCAAGATTCGCCAAAAAGCGCGGCACGTCGATTACGACAAGTGCACGGGCTGCGGCATCTGCGTGGAAAAATGCCCCCGCAAAGTTTTGGACACCGAGTTCGAGGCCGGGATGGGCAATCGCAAGGCGATCTACATGCCGTTCCCGCAAGCCGTGCCGCGGATCCCGGTGATCGACACCGAATCCTGCATCTGGTTCGAGCGGCAGAAGTGCCGGGCTTGCGAAAAGCTGTGCCCGACCGACGCCATCGCTTTCGACCAGCAGGACGAGATCATCGAGGTCAACGTCGGCAACATCATCATCGCCACGGGCTGGAAGCCGTTCGACTGCAAGACCATTCCCCAGTACGGATACGGCCGGCTGGCGAACGTCTACACGAGTTTGGAGTTCGAGCGGTTGTGCAACGCGGCCGGCCCGACCAACGGCAAGATCGTGCTCCGGGACGGCAAGACCGAACCCAAATCGATCGCCATCATCCACTGTGTGGGCAGCCGCGACACGCGGCACAACCCGTACTGTTCCGGCATCTGCTGCATGGCTTCGCTGAAGTTCGGCCACCTGGTGTTGGAGAAGACCCAGGCCCAGGTGTACTCGTTCTACATCGACATGCGGACGAATCAGAAGAACTACGAAGAGTTCTACCAGCGGCTGTTGAGCGAAGGCATGCATTTCATCCGCGGCAAGGTCTCGGAAGTGACCGATGCGGCCCGTTTGCCGAACGAACAAGGCAAGCTGATCGTGCAGTGCGAAGACACGCTGATCGGCCGCCAGCAGCGATTCCCGGTGGACATGGTGGTTTTGATGGGAGCGATTGAGCCGCAGACGGATGCCCGCGAGATGGGCTTGAAGTGCGGCATTTCCTGCAGCATGGACGGCTGGTACACCGAGCGGCATCCGAAGCTGGACCCGGTAGCCACGATGACCGACGGGATTTTCGTGGCGGGCGTCTGTCAGGGCCCGAAGGACATTCCGGCGTCGGTGGCCCAAGGTGCCGCGGCGGCGGCCCGCGTGTCGGGCATGATCACCAAGGGCAAGGTCATGATCGAGCCGGTAGTGGCCACGATCGACGAGGCCGGTTGCTCCGGCTGCAAGATTTGCAACAACATGTGCCCGTACAACGCCATCGAATTCTTCGAGGACCGGGGCGTCAGCCACGTGATTACGGCGCTGTGCAAAGGCTGCGGCACGTGCGTGTCGGCTTGCCCCGCCCACGTCATTACAGCGGCGCATTTCAACGATCAACAGATTGATGCGGAAATCGAAGGCATTCTGTGGGATGCCGTGCGGCCGGCCGGCGCGGCGGCTTCCGAGGCGGAAACGGTGGCGATTTAGGCGCGCAAAAAAGGGGACAGTCCCCGTTGGCCGAAAACGGCCCGAAGAGTGCTTCGCCCAAGAGGGGACTGTCTCCTTCTCGCGAAACGGCGGCGGTGATGCCGCACAAGGGAGGATCAACATCAATGAGTCACGTAGACGCGAACTTTGAACCGAAGATCGTCGGGTTTTTCTGCAACTGGTGCTCGTATCGAGCGGCGGACCTCGCCGGCTCGGCGCGCATCACGCATGCCCCGAACGTTCGCACGATCCGGGTGATGTGCAGCGGTCGCGTCGATCCCACGTACGTCATGAAAGCCCTCTCGCTGGGCGCCGACGGCGTGTTGATCGCGGGTTGCCATCCCGGCGAGTGCCACTATATCGAACAGAACTACAAGGCCATGCGCCGCTTCCACATGCTGCGGCATACATTGCGGGCGATGGGCGTCGAGGACCAGCGCGTCCAGCTGGTGTGGGCGTCGGCCGCCGAAGGCCAGCAGCTGGCCGACGCCATCGACAAGATGGTGGCGGAGGTCAAGCAGTTGGGTCCGCTGGGCTGGTCGCAGAACTGGGAAGAAAACGGCCAGCGGCTGAAAGCGTTGGAAGACATCGTTCACGAACATCAAGAGGCGATGGAGGTACCGGCATGAGTGAGTCAAACGGCAAAGGCAAGCTGGCCATCTATTGGGCGGCGTCCTGCGGCGGTTGCGAAATCTCGATCCTCGGCATCGACGACAAGATCCTGGATGTCGCCAAGGCGTTCGATATCGTCATGTGCCCCTGTATCGCCGACGGTAAGGTGTCGGACATCGAGAAGATGGCCGACGGCGAAATCGACGTCTGCTTGTTCAACGGCGGCATTCGCACCAGCGAACAGGAGTACATGGCCCAGCTGTTCCGCAAGAAGTCCAAGGTGCTGATCGCTTTCGGCTCATGTGCGAGCGAAGGCTGCATTGCGGGCCTGGGCAACTTGCACAACCGCCAGGCGATCTTCGACAACTCGTACCAGGAGACGGCATCGACCGAGAATCCGGAGCACATCCGGCCGCAGACCGAGACGGCGGTCCCCGAGGGAACGTTGCACCTGCCCGTATTTTACGATACGTTGAAGACGCTGGACCAGACGGTCAAGGTCGATTACTACTTGCCGGGCTGTCCCCCGGAATCTCCGCGGATCTGGGAAGCGATCGAGGCGATTGTCAGCGGCAATCTGCCGCCCCCGGGCACGGTGATCGGCGCCAATACCACGGTCTGCGATTCCTGTCCGCGGACGCGCACCGAAAAGAAGATCAAGGCATTCAAGCGGACTTGGGAAGTGATCCCGGACGAGACGACGTGCTTGCTGGAACAAGGCTTGCTGTGCTGCGGCCTGGCGACGCGGGCCGGCTGCGGAGCGTTGTGTCCCCAAGTGAATTCGCCGTGCATCGGCTGTTACGGCCCGAACGACGGTGTCGAAGACTACGGCGCGCGGCTGTTCAGCGCCGTGGCCTCCGTGATCGATTCCCAGGATCCCAAGGAGATCGACGCGATTATCCAGAAGGGCCTCCCGGACCCGGTCGGATCGTTCTACCGGTTCAGCTTGGCCGGCAGCCAGTTGCGGCGCGGCAAGCGGGAGGCGGTGAGTTAGGGACTTGGTCCGCCAAGCGGAAGGAATAAGCTATGAAACGCATTTCAATCGACCCCATCACGCGGCTCGAAGGTCACGGCAAGATCGACATCTTTCTGGACGACCAGGGAGACGTGGCCAACTGTTACCTGCAAATCCCCGAACTGCGCGGCTTCGAGAAGTTCTGCGAAGGCCGGCTGGTCGAGGATATGCCCAACTTGACGGCCCGCATTTGCGGCGTGTGCCCCGAGGCCCACCACATGGCGGCCACCAAGGCGCTGGACGGCGTGTTTCACGTCGATCCGCCACCCGCCGCCAAGAAGCTGCGGGAACTGTTCTACAACATCTTCTTCGCCACGGATCATACGACCCACTTCTACGCCCTGGGCGGCCCGGACTTTGTCGTCGGCCCCACGGCGCCCAAGGCCGAGCGGAATATCCTGGGCGTGATCAACAAGGTGGGCATGGAGATCGCCGGCAAGGTGCTCAAGATGCGCCGCGACGGGCACAATCTGATCAAGATGATGGGCGGCCGAGCGGTTCATCCCAACTGGGGACTGCCGGGCGGGGTGAGCCGGGGGATCAACGAGACGCAGCGTCAGGAGATCGAACAACTGGGCCGCGATGCGATCGAATTCGCCAAATTCTCGCTGCAGTTGTTCGCGGACGTGGTGCTGAAGAACTCCGAGTACGTCAGCCTGATCAAGAGCGACGCCTATACCCACCAGGTCTACAACATGGGCACGGTGGACGCCAACAATCACGTCAACTTCTACGACGGCAAGATCCGGGTGGTCGGGCCGGACGGCAAGGAGAAGTTCAAATACGAGGCCAAGGACTATCGCGAGTACGTGGCCGAACGCGTCGAGCCGTGGTCCTATCTCAAGTTCCCGTACTTGAAGAAGATCGGCTGGAAAGGGTTCACCGACGGACTCGATTCCGGCGTCTACCGCGCCACGCCGTTGTCCCGCTTGAATGCCGCCGACGGCATGGCGACGCCGCTGGCCAACGCCGAGTACCAGCGATTCTACGATGCGCTGGGCGGCAAGCCCGTGCAACCGACGCTTGCAACGCACTGGGCGCGGCTGATCGAATTGCTGTACGCCGCCGAAAACTGGGTGCAGCTGGCGACCGATTCGGAAATCACCAGCAAAGAATACCGGGTGTTGCCGAGCGAAACGCCGACCGAAGGCGTGGGCTGTGTTGAAGCGCCCCGCGGCACGCTGACGCACCATTACACCACCGACGAGCGGGGCATCGTGACCAAGGTCAACCTGATCGTGGGCACGACCAACAACAACGCTCCGATTTGCATGTCGGTCAAGAAGGCGGCCCAAGGCCTGATCAAGAAGGGCAACGTCAACGAAGGGCTGCTGAACATGGTCGAGATGGCCTTCCGGGCCTACGACCCGTGCTTCGGCTGCGCCACGCACAGCCTGCCCGGCCAGATGCCGCTGGAAGTCCGCCTGCGCGATCCGCAAGGGCACGTCGTCGAACGGCTGACACAGTACACGGACTGACGAGCGGAGATTCCCAGCATTTGAGTCCCCCAGGCGATTCCAAACTGTGTCCCGTGCCTACTGGTGCTGTCGGCAACAAGACCCTCGTCATCGGCTTAGGCAACCCGATCGTTTCCGATGACAGCGCCGGGTTGCGCGTCGCGGCACAGCTCCGACCTCTGTTGGCCGATCGTGAGGGCGTCGAGGTCACGGAGGACTGTTGGGGCGGACTGCGGCTGATGGAGCGGATGATCGGCTTCGATCGGGCGATCGTGATCGATGCGATCTGCAGCGGCGCGCCGCCTGGAACGATTCACCATTTGACGACGGAATCGATGGCGACGCAGAAGAGCGCCTCGGCGCACGATGTCAACCTGCCCACCGCGTTGGCCTTCGGCCGCCGCGCGGGGGCCCATTTGCCGGCAGACGCGGATGTCCACTTGATCGGCATCGAAGCACAGGATGTAATAAACTTCAGCGATCGTTGTACCCCGGCGGTTGCCGCGGCCATTGACTGCGCGGTGCAAGACGTGATTCGACTACTCGATTCCCTGCAAGGAGAGCAAGAGCCATGATTTCCCCCGAACAACTGCGGCGCTACCCGTACTTTGCGAACATCAGCGAAGAGGCCCTGCGCGAAGTCGCCATGATTTCCGATGAAGCGACCGCCGAGGTCGGGCAGACGCTGTTTAAGGAAGACGATCTGGCAGACACGATGTACATTCTGGGGGACGGGGAAGTCGACCTCAAATACACATTGGGCGATGGCCAGCAGCGGGTGGTTGATACGCTGGTAGCCGGCGACCTGCTCGTCTGGTCGGCGTTGGTCGAACCGTATCGCTGCATCACAACAGGCGTCGCCCGCAAGCCGTGCAAGCTGATCTCGATCAACGGCCCGAAGCTCCGCGCCCTGTGCGAGCAGAACAAGGACCTGGGCTACCGCATGCTGATCTCCGTCACCCAGTGTCTGGCCACGCGTCTGGAGGGCGCCCGCGTACAACTGGCGACGACCTGACGCGTGCTGCTCGCGAAACAATCGCTCACGCCCCGACCCGTCCCGTTCAAGAGCGGAAAGGAACGGGCCGAAAAAAGGGGCCGCTCATGTGGGCAGCTTCACTACTTCAGAATGCTGACGTGCCCGGTCTTATACTTACGGACGGCATTCTTTTCGTCGCCCGCCAACCGCAGCGCATCACCTTCCTCCAGGAATAGTTCGGCCTCAAGGTTGCCTCCTGCATCCCGAATGGCGGTCTGGAGCAGAATCCGAGCGGCATCCGTCAAAGCGCTGACGCACCGGTTCAACTCGATTTTCCACTCAATCGGCAGATCGTTGGAATCGGTGAGGGTCAGCAATTGCTGAATCGCCACGGCGGACTGCTCATAGACCAACGGGATGGCACGCGGGTGCGGTTCGAGGCGGGAGTCGCCCACCCATACGTCCGAGGCGAGCGCCTTGTCGATATGGCTCGCGATCTCGTCGATTTTTTTTGCCAGACCGTTCGACTTCTTGCCTTGGCCCGGCGACGGCAAGAGAGGCAGGGCCTCCAAAGCTGCCAAACAGTCCTCCATGAGTCCGCGCGGCGTATTGAAGATCACGCGGACGACAACGTGGTTCATCGCGTGGACGTCACCAGGATTGAGGACGTCGAACGCCTTCACCACAACATCGATCGGCGTGCCGCGCGGCGTATCCCGGAAGAATTCGACTGCGACAGGCACAAGGATCTCCTGGCCTGCGGGCACGCGCATCGGCTCGTCGATCCCGTGACATCTGCCGGCGACTACGCCCGCCGCGTCATCATGCACACACTCGACCTGGACTTGCACGACCAGATCGTCATCGCCGTTATTGACGATCGGCACATGGTACCCAAACGATTCACCGGCGTTGATGACCTCCATATTGATTTGGCCGCGATCGTTATTGAGATCGGCGTTTTTGTCCGCCGACACGATCAGAGCCTCCAGACAGGTATGGGCACGGTTGGTGAATACATGATCGAAATTAGCTTCTGCCGTGCCGCCCGCCGGAATAGACGAAATGGAGACCACATCAATTTCTTGCCAGCCCTGAAAGGTCACGCCCCAATCGTTGTACGATAGCTTCACCCGAACATTGGTGGCCGGCGCATCACCGAAGTTGGATACGGTGACGGTGATTTGCGTGTTTTCGTTGGCAATCGCGGGGCTCGGATTGGCCACGATTTGCTGGTAACCGTAAAAACTGAAGGCCGGATCGGCTTCGGCCAGCGCCGTCAGCGTCAGCCCGAACTGCAGGCACAGCAATGTCGCCGCCCCAGTCGCGACGGTACGTACAGATTGGATGTTGAGGGTGTGGCACATAGTTCGTCCTCCTTGAACGGAACGTTGGATTGCGGCTCGATAGGCGCACCGGGAACGTCCCGGATGTGCTCGGCAAAGGTACGATAGCGACGAGGGACCCACTGACAATGGCGCAGCGGAAAAAAAAGATTCTTATTTTAGAACGCAGCGGAGGTGACTCGAGAGTTACCGGCCCCGTGGACCAGCATCAATCGGTTTTCGCAGGAGTTTTCACCGGCGAGACATTGGACTGCCTCATCAGATCTCGAATGCCTGTCACCGCATCGCGCACCATCTGTTCGCCGGCGTCGGCTGCCAGGAAGCTGCACTCGGCCGCACCGTATCCACCCTCTTTGACCGCCTGCGAGGTCGGTATGTACACTGCAAACGGCGTTCCCTTGCCGTGATAGGCCAGTCCCAGAATGAATGCGTTGGCGATGGGCGCGCCGGCCGTCAGATCAAGCTGGTGCTGAATGAAAGGCTCGCCCGGGATCGTGACCAGAGCGAGGTGGCCCGCGACGACGACCGTGAGCAGGCCGACGTCGGTCGTCCGGTCGCCCTGGCGGTGAGGGATTGTGAGCAGGCTCTCCCGCACTTGGAGGGCCGGCCGAGTCGTGCCTTGCGGAGCGTTCAGATTCGCGGCGACTCGCAACGCCCCTTTGCCTAACGAGATCCCCGCTTGGCGGACGATGTTAAACCGATTCTCCCCGCCCAGGTTGTGGAGGTCGTACGGGTCGATGTCGCCTTGGGCTCCTTGCAAATACATGGCCAGGCATTCGTCGCCGAGTTCTTGTTCGACGTAATCGACCATGGCGCCGGGAAAATCACGCGAGACAACGCCGGCTCCCATCAGAGCTACCGGATGGCAGGCGTAGTGGACCGCCAGTGCACGCGTGCGGCCCGACTGGTCGTCCACGCGAATGACGCCGAGGGTGGGGTCGACCGGCTGGGTCGGCCGCCGGTCAGGATTGTCCCACATCGCAAGCACGCGCCCGTCGTCGCGCACCAACCGCCGATTGTGGGCCAGATAGGCGCTCTCGAGCCGTCCCTTGCCCGCCACGATGCGAGCCGCAAAGAGATTCTGCATCGCCTGGCCAATCGCCGCCACGATTTTCTCTTCGGTCGCCGCATACCAGGGGTCTGCGGAAAGTCCCGGCCAGTCGATCGAATCGGCGGGATCGTTCCCGTTGCGAGTCCAATCGGGCGCGTCCGGCGGCTTGATGATCAGCCCGCGGGGTGCCATTCCGGCATGTGTGTGCGTCGCGCACAGGATGACGTGATCGACGCCCCAGCGCGATTTGGCTTCTGCGATCACCTTCTGAGAAGCAAAGACGATCAGATCCAGCGAAACAATCGCCACCGCGAGGTCCTGGTCCTTGATTACGAGGACGCGGGCGTACAGCGGGTCGCGGAGCCGAAGCGGCTGGCCCACCAAATTGACAGCGGCTTGTTCGGACGGCGTAATGTCCACCTTCGCGGTGCCGGCATGAAACTGCGCTGCTTCGGCCGCGCCGTCGGGCGGCGATCGCCGAACCGGTTTTTCGCTTCGTGAACTGTCGGGGGATGGGGTGTCGTCAAGCGGCAAGCCGTTGCGCGACCGCGGCGGTGTGGTTGGCCCGGATTCGCCGCGCAGCTCCAACTGCAAAGCCTCGCGAAAGCTGGCAAGCGACTCCCGTTCCCTTCCGGCAGCGGCGTAGACGTGTCCATACGCCCGCAACATTTTCAGGCGCCACACCGGAGCCATGTCGTCCATGTCTCCGTACGCAGTGAGCACTTCGAGCGCCTCGGCGGTTTTGACCCCGTCGGTCAGGATACGGGCGATTGCCAGCGTGGCACTGATCGGCAGCCAGCCATTCGGCCGGCCCGCGATCGCCAAGACTTGCCGATAAGCGGCCAGCGCCTGCGGCTCGTCGCGCAAATTGACGGCGTAGTTGTCGGCCAGACTGAGCCAGATCAACGCGTTTTGCGGATTGCCGGTCAGCGCCGCGCGGAAATCGGCTTCCGCCGCCTTGCCGTTTTTCAGGTACGCATGAGCTTGTCCGCGCAGATGAAACGCCTCGCTCGCCTTGCCGGCACCTGCCGCGGGCCACGCCGCAAAATCCTCGCGCTCGAATTGTTCAATCAACTCCCGCCACCGGCGGTCTGCGTGCAGGACGCGCATCCGGGCAACCGCCGAATCGCTGTCCGCCGTGTATTCCCGGTACCTGTCTGCGACCCCGGCGGCCTCTGGATCACCGTGGTGAAAATAGAGGCGATGCCGCAGCACGAGGCTTGTGCCCGCCGCGATCGTATAGTCGCCGGAATGCGAAGCGCAGGCGGCGCAGGCGTCTCCGAAGGGACGGCACGAGACGGTCTTGTGGTCGTCGTAGTGAGCCCGGAAGTGATCGGTGCCGAAGCGATTGGCGGTCATCAGACCGTACGTCCGCGCGTGCCAAGGCGTGGGAAAACGCACGTTCGCCGGATGATCGAACATGGCAATGCCGACAGTCCTGCCGCTCGCGTCGGGGCCATAGTAATCGATCCATTCGGCGGGCTTGCCCCAGACGTCCGCATTTTGCTCGCCGCGGCTGTTCCGGATCGCCCCTTCGAATCGCTGGCCCTGTTCGTTCTCGACTTTCATCGTCCCTGCCACGCGCACCAGCAGCCCGCCATCCCGCTTGTCGCCCAGCGTGACCGCCCGGTCGCCGGCGCAAAGCTCGACATCGTAATCCATCAGTAACTGCCGGTTCTCCAGCGGAATAAAGGCGAGTCGGACCTTTTCGCGAAGGACCAGCCGGCCATCGCCGAGCCATTGATTCCAGAGGATCACTTCGCCCGTCCTCCCCGACGCGATCCGCTCGATTCGCTCCAGCTTGACCTCCGCCGTGTGGCCCGCTTGGTCTTTGCCCGCCGCCCACCAAAAGTTGAATCCGTTCACGTCGCTGTGCGAAAAGCGGATCGAGCGATGATGCGAATGATCGGGTTCCTCGCTGGGAACGCCTCGCCGCATGGGGAAATGCCTGGTGATGTTTTCGCCGTTGGACCCGATTACGGGGTACAGGTAGGGGGCCGCCCAGTCCTTGTGCCGCCATTCCGTGAACGTTTGACCGTCGATCTGCACGCGGAGGCAATCGTCGAGTTCGGTAATCGAAACGTCGGCGGGCAGCGCGCCGGTCAGCGCGGTGCCGAACGCCAGGACAACAAGGCGGGCGGAGATCGAAGCGGTTTTCATAAGTCAGATTGTAACGCGCAAGCGGATAAAAGGAATTCCGGCCGAGAAATGACCCGCAAATCCCAGCGTTCGGCGTGGCACGGACTGCTTGTTGGCCGTGTCGGCCGCGTCGTCACTGCTTACCTGCGCTCCGAGGCTGTGAAAAAAATGGGACCAGCTCCGAGCGGACACCGCGAAAACACGCGAATCCGCTTCGTCGCGAAGTGCCTGTCCCAATTTTCTCACGGCCTCTCCGTGTTGAAGCACCCGCGCTCACGACCTATACTGGCGTTCCTGAACGAGGGCCCGTTGTGGCACGGGGACGAAATCGCAAGAATATCAGACTGCTGCCGTTGAAAGTTGAAGTGACCGGTTGACGATCACTATTCCTTGGGCTTAACCCGGGAGGATCGAGTGATGCTTTGCTGGAGCGTGACATGGAGCGTGTGCTTGCTGGCGGTCGGGGCACCGGGGGTCGAAGACGCCTCTGCGTCGCCCCTGGCGCAGGACGAAGTCGATCAGGGCTTTGTCAGCATCTTTGACGGCCGGTCACTGGACGGCTGGCGAGGTTCCACCGCTGGATACGTGGCCGAAAACGGCCTGCTCGTCTGCAAGAAGCAAGGGGGCGGGAATCTGTACACCGTCCAGGAATTCGGCGACTTCACGTTCCGGTTCGAGTTCAGACTGGAACCGGGCGGCAACAACGGTGTTTCCGTACGCGGCCATGAAATCCAGATCTTGGACGATTACGCGCCGCGGCATCAGAACATCAAGCCGTGTCAGTACCACGGCTCGATCTACTGTACCGTGCCGGCGGAACGCGGCCGGACCAAGCCCGCAGGCGAGTGGAACACGGAAGAAATCACGTGCCACGGCAGTCACTGGAAAGTGACCGTGAACGACGCCGTCATCGTCGACGTGGATTTGGCCGCCGTGCCGGGCGCGGAGGCGCTCGCGCGGCGGACGAAAGGCCCGCTGGGCTTCTTGGGCCACGGGAGCTTGGTCGAGTTTCGCAACCTGCGCGTCAAGTCGCCTTGACGTCCGGAGACAGCACGCCTTCTGATGCGAGGAGACAAACAAGATGGACGCGCTGGAGGCGATTCGCACCCGGCGGAGCATCCGCCAGTACCTCGACCAACCCGTGCCGCAGGACCTGCTTCAGCAAGTCCTGGCTTCAGCCATGCACGCGCCCAGCGCCTGTAATCAGCAGCCCTGGCAGTTCGTGGTCATTGACGATCGCAAGCTGCTCCGCGAGGTTCCCAGGGTGAACTCGTACGCCGCGATGGCCGCAGAGGCTCCCGTCGCAATCTTAGTCTGCGGCGACAGGAGCCTGGAAACGGTTCCCGGCTACTGGGTCGTCGACTGTTCGGCCGCGGTCCAGAACCTGCTGTTGGCCGCCCACGCCTTGGGCCTGGGTGCCGTGTGGACCGGCGTCTACCCGCAGCAGGAGCGAATGGAAGGATTTCGCCGCTTGCTCGGCCTGCCGGAGAATGTGTTACCGCACAGCCTGGTTCCGCTCGGCTATCCTGCCGAGCAGCCGCCGCAGGACGATCGATACCGGGCAGACCGGATACATCACAACGGCTGGTGAGCCTACTTCTTCAAATCGAACTTGAAATCGTTCGGCCCATCCGCCGTGACCGTAACCTGCAACTCGGAAGTCGATGGGTCCACATATTTTTCCGGCAGTTCATTAGTGACCGTTGGAGAGGGCGGCGGTTGTCCCGTCTTCTCGTAGTAGGCTTGCGATTCCTCCTCGGTCATGCCGCCTTCGGTTCGCTGCTTGGCGATGCTCACGCGATAGGAACCCGGCACGACGCCATCGATCGAGCTGGTGGTGGCAAGCGTGAACATTCCCTGAGCATCGGTCTTGCCGAACGCCCCGCGTCCGGATCCCGCCGCCGGCGACAGCGAGACGTTGGCTCCCGCAACCGGCTGCCCCTCGAAGATCACCTGCCCCCCGGCTTTCACCGTTTCAGGCCGATTCGCATCGGAGCCGGAACAGCCGAGAACGAACATCAACACCGCCAAGCCAAGAGTCCATAATTCGCGACGCATACCAGTCTCCTTCGACGTGAGCGAACCTACGTAGAGTTATTAAGGAACTTGCGAAGCCTCGCCGCCCATTCGGCTGCCCAACGCGCCCCAAACTCCGTAGGGACTGGGAACGCTGACATTGGTCGGTGCCGGGGCGGTCACATTGCCGGCATCCACGCTGTCGCTGATGAACCGGACGGAGCCGTCGGCAAGGGTCACCAGGACACCGCCGGGATGATAGCTCGTCGGGGGATAGGTGCCATCGTCCCCGTCCCAGGTGCCCGTTTGACACGAGGGACTGTTGGGCGGCAGCACGGCGTTCACGCCCGTGAACCCCACGTTGCCGTCCGCCCAGCGCAACCCCGCAATGCAGCCAGCGTTTCCGATGTATGTGCTGTCGTCGACCTGAAGGAAACAAATGGAAGGATTCGGATTGATGGCGATGCTGTTCGCCCGGCCACCCTTGATATTCTTCGGATTTAGACAGACCGCCCGCTCACTGAGTGCCAGCGTGTTGCTCGTGCCGTCGGTAATGGTCGCCATCTCGACGGCGGAGTAATAGCCGAACACGCCCCGGGGCTGACCGGCATTATTGATGCCCTGCGTGGTATCGCCGACGCTGAAGCAGTAGTTCACACTGTTGGCGCGGTTTACATTGCCGGGATCGCTCGGACACAAGAGCGCGGGGACCCGCTGATTCCAAGGCGTATAGTTGCCGTCCCAGGGGTGAGGTCCGTAGGCGGCATACGTTGTGGTGCCGATGATCTGGGAAGACTTGATTTCGTCGTATAGCGGAGCCTGTTCCATATACGGGAGCAACGACACCCAACCGCTGATCCGCGAGCAATTTGAGGTCGCATCGCAGGGGCCGGCGGTCCCGCCCCTCATATACGGAAATCGACGGACGGAATCATGATAATTGTGCAACGCCAGCCCGAGTTGTTTGAGATTATTGCTGCACGAATTCCGCCGGGCGGCCTCGCGGGCGGCCTGGATGGCAGGCAACAACAGAGCCACCAGAATTCCGATGATGGCAATCACCACCAGCAGTTCCACGAGAGTGAAACCGCCTCTTGCAGAAGACATACGATGATTCATGACGATATCTCCTTCGACAGTAAAACGAACCTTAAAAACTCGGAACGGATAAGGCAAATTTACTAAACAATGGGATACCGCCATGCTCTCCACTCGCGAGTCCGGGGAGCTGGCGACATCTAATCTGGTTCGTTTTCTAGGCTGCCCGCCTTCAGCTGTCAATCCCCTTTTTCGGAGCCCGTAGCTGCCTTCACCGCGACGCCTTCGCGAATCACCAAGCGCTGGTTCGCGGCCACGTGTTCCAGCCTGTCCGTCCCGCCTCCAATCCAGCGGACTTCGACAAAATCGGCGTGCTTTCGCGGCCCCAGTCCGAAGTGCAGTCGGGAACCAAAATGGCTCTGATATCCTCGCCCGCTGTGGACTTCGTCGACTAGGGTTAAATCGCCCGCCACGACACGGACAAACGCCCCGACGCCATCCCGATTCGCAGTTCTGCCGCGAAGCTCGATCTGCAGCCAGTGGTTATCGTTCGCGGATTCGTTGCGCAGGATCGTGGCTTGCCGGCGTGCGTTGAGGATCACGACGTCGACGCGGCCGTCGTTGTCCAAATCGTCGAACGCGACGCCTCGGGCGACGAGCCGGACCTGCATTCCGTCCCCGGCCGAGTCGGAAACGTTCGCGAATCGCCCATTGCCCAGATTGCGAAACAGCACCGGGCGGACGGCGTAGGAGCTGCGATCGGTGTACTGCTCGATGTCGTCCTGCAGGTGACCGCAACCGATGAAGATATCGCGATGGCCGTCATTGTCGAAATCGACAAAGCCGCAGCCCCACTTGACGTAAGCCGTGGCCCCCACGCCGACGCCCGCCTTGGCCGCGACGTCGGAAAATGAGACGGCGCCGCGGCCGAGACTCGGGCCGGAGTTCCTGAACAGCAGCGGCTTCTCCCGCTCGTAGTCCGTGACCAGCAGATCCAACCAGCCGTTGTTGTCGTAGTCGCCCGCGTCGGCGCCCATACTGCTGACCGTCTCGCCGCCGAAATTGCAGGCCACGCCCGCAGCGAGTCCGACTTCGGCGAACCTGCCTTGTCCCAGGTTGCGAAACAGGAAATTCCACGATTGATCGTTCGCTACAAAGATGTCGGTCCGGCCGTCGCCGTCATAGTCCAGACAAATCGTTCCCATGCCTGCGCCGGCATGAGCCGCGATCCCGGAAGATTGAGAGACGTCTGCAAAGGCGTCCTCGCCGAGGTTGCGGAACAGGTGATTCGGTTGAGCGGGGAAATCGCGTGGCCCGGCGTACCGCGCCGCGCCGCGCATCATGGAAACGACGTGGTTTTCGTAGGTAAAGCAGATGTAATTCGCCACAAACAGATCGAGTGCCCCGTCGCCGTCAAAGTCCAGGAAATTGGCTCCGGCCCCCGGCGTATTCCCTCGGCCGACGCCGGCCACGCCGGTAACATCGCGAAAGGTCCCGTCTCCCGCATTGTGATACAGCCGGTTGGGGCCGAAATTGTTCAGGTACAGATCCGGATAGCCGTCGTTGTTATAATCCGCCACGGCAACGCCGAGGGCATAACCGGGGTCTCCGATGCCGGCTTCTGCGGTCACATCCCGGAACCGGAAACCGCCCAGGTTCCGATACAAGGCATTGATCGGCTGGCGCCCTACGGTGGTTCCCGGCAGAGGCCTGCCGTTGAGGAAATAGACGTCGATCAGGCCGTCCCCATCATAGTCGAACGTGGCCAAGCCCGAGGCGACTGTTTCGACGATGTAGTGCCGGCCACTGCTCCCGTCCGTGTGCTGGAAGGCGACTCCCGTCTCGGCCGTCACGTCGCGGAACAGGATCGGACCGGCCGCGGGAGCCGGGACGAACATGCCCGCCAAGGCGGCTACCGCTAGCCAACAGGACCGGCCCAGCGACGCGCTGCCGGGCCCGCGCGTCGTCCTGCCAGGCAACGCGGCACGACGAGCAGACCCGGCGTCAAAAATCGGGAACACGTTCATCGAGAAGTCTGTGGAGCTGGCGGCATTTCCGGTCATCGGCTCTTCTACTCGCGGGATGGAGACCACGCTTGCTTCCAAGTTCCAATCATGGTCAGGGGACGACTTGCCCCGGTCCGGCGGGAAGTGACTTGAGCAACCTCCCGGCTTCGCCATCGGCGGACTCCGAACGGAGAGCCCGTTCCCCCTGATCGGTTGCCTCGAACGGCCGACCACGAGCCGCGTAGAGGGATCCCGCCCGCAGTCGAAAGTCGCTCACCAAACCGCGAACTTCGGCCGGATCGACCTTCTCGAGACCGCGGCCGGCGCCGCGCATCCGGTCCCAGGCAGCCAGGTCTTGCTGTTTCAAGCGGGCGTATTCATCCCGGTGATCCTGGGCTTCCGCAGTTTGCCCCTGTTGGGCCAACGCCTCGGCCAATCCATAATGGGCAGCGGCCAGACGCGGCGCGGCCGCCACTGCGGCGGTGAACTCGCGCTGAGCACTGGCATAGTCTTCCGCCTGCAGGTAAGCTTGTCCCAGCACGACTCGTCCCGGAGCCGCTAGTGCTCCCGCCCGGGCAGACGTCCCGAGGCTCGCGATCGCCTCATTTTCCCGCCCCAGATTCATCAGCGAATCCACCAGCACATAGATCCTCTCTGCGGCCAGCTGCGGATGGCTGGTCTGAATCCGCTGCATACAGTCTGCGGCCCGTTCGAAATCCCCGCGCTCCCAATGCGCTTCGGCCAGACCGCTCCATGCCTCGCCGCAAGCGGGATCGAACGCGATGCACTGCTCCCACCACGAGACTGCGGCGGTCGCATTGCCCAAGGTGAAATGAATCTGCCCTGCGAGGGCCAGCGCCTGGGCGTCTTGCGGAAAGGCTTCGACTAACTGATCGGCGATGCGCCGCCCCTCCTCGATCAGTTGCTCGGCCGCCTCCGCCGCGGATACGGACGTCGGCCAGCACTCGGGCCGGATGCCCCGTGGCTCAGCCGCAGGACCGGCCACACCGGCGGCCGGTTCCGCGGCCGGCCGAGTCCAGCGCTCGATGAAAAAGACGGCCGCCACGAGGAGCATAACCAAGCCCGCAACGCGATACCCGCGTTTTCGTCCCGCAGGCGCCGTCCTGTGCCGCCGGGAACCGCCGCGAGCCTTTTCCTGCGATGGCTTAGAATGGGAGCGGGTTGCCATTTTCGTCTCCCCCAACCTGCCGGCAATCCGGTGCGAGAGGCGTAGCGCCGCGCCCGGCGCGACGGCTCATCTCCGGCGTCTCCGATCGCACCGTCCTATCGGCTTCGATCGGCAGTGTCTATGGCACAATCCGATAACAAACCACAACCTTGTGGCCGCGGATGTACATCCGGCCGTTGGCAATCGTCGGCTGCTGCGGCCGGCCTAACTCGATGCCCAACGCGACGCGGCCCAGTTCGCGATAGCCTTCGCGGCTGGCCTCGACCATGACCAATTCGTCCTTTTTCGTCAAGGCGAAAATCAGCCCATCGGCGATCACCAGGTTCTGCTCGCTCGTCCAGTCGTCGCTGTCTTGCCGCCACAGCAATCGCCCGTCCGCGAGATCGGTGCAGTGCAAAAAGCCGATCCGCTTGTTGCCGCCGAAACCGAAGACAGCATCGTCCTGGATGGCAACGGTGTTGTACATGTTTGTCTGCAACTCCGTGCTGCGGTACAACTCTCGGCAACGGATCTTGCGGCCGTCGGCCTCCATCTGCAGGCAGGCCGAGAAGTTGCGGTCCTTGCCCTCGCCGCCGCAGACGAACAGCCGTGAATCGACCGCGACAGGCGTGCTGACCAGTCCGATAATAATTCCGGCCGGATACGGGTAACGCCACATGATCTCACCCGTGCCGGCATGAACGCCCAACAGTTCGCGAGTTCCGTAGGTGGCGACGATCACTTGCGGGATTCCGTCGACGACTTGGTAAGTCAAGGAAGCCGGCGCGCCGAGTTCCCGCTGCTTGTCCGACGGATTGGCCGTCGCCCAGCGAAGCGCGCCGGTGCGTTTGTCCAAGGCCACGAGCACAACATGGTCCGGGTTGTCGGCGCCCACGTACAGCGTATCGCCGGCCACCAGCGGGGTCGAAGCCTCGGTGCCCCAAAAGGTCTTGTCAGCTCGCCACAATTCGGTGCCGTCCGTTTTCATGCACACGATCGGACAGCGCATCTCCCAGACGTCCTTTTCGAAGATATCGTAAGGGATGAAGTAGACCCGATCCTCGTCGATCACCGGCGAAGTCGTCGGCCCCCATTCAAAATGACGATTGGGTTTGGGCAGCAGCAGGTGTTTCCAACGCGTGGCCCCGGTGGCCGGATCGAGGCACAGCGCCCATTGCTGCTCGTCGGTCTCGGCGGCGGTAAACGCCCGGCCGTCGGCTTCGACGACCGCGCTCTTGCCAAAGCCGATCTCCGCGCGCCACAGCTCTTGCGGACCGTCGGCCGGCCATTGCCGCAGCAATCCCTTGACGTCGTAGACGCTGTTGCCGTGGTTGGGCAGGAATCGCTGCAGGTCGGCCTGCTGCGATTCGTCGGCGGCGGTCAGAGACCTCGAACCGAGCGTGCAGACCAGGGCTGCGGCGGCAATCAGAGCCGCCGAGACAAAATGCGAACGAGCGGTGGGCTTCATGTCGGTGTGCTCCGAGGCAGGTGGCAGTAACAATCTCGTCTCCGTCTCTTACGTCTTTTTCGCCCCCTTGGGCGCCAGCACGGCGACCGCTTTCTTGGCGTCCGACACGCGAACGAAGACGGTGCCGTGGGTCGTATCGGAACTGCCGTAGGCATACTCGATGTTGACCTTGGCGCGGGCCAGTTTGCCGGCCGCTTCGGCCAGTTTCCCCGGTTTATCCTGCAAGTCAAGGGCCAGCACATCCGTTTCCACGACCAACATGCCATGCTCGCCCAGCACGTGAATGGCTTTGCGGGGATCGGTCACGATCAGACGCACGACGGCGTGATCGACCGTATCAGAGATCGAAATGCCGCGAATGTTGATGTCATGATCGCCCAGCGTTCTGCACATTTTGGCCAACACGCCCGGTTTGTTTTCCAGGAAAATCGACAGTTGTTTCTCGATCATGGCCGTCCCTCGCTGAGTTAAGTGTTACGATTGGCATCGGCACGCAAGCTCCGTCGCGCACACAACCTATCATACTCTCAACCGAGGCTCGGGGACACAGGGATGAAGCGTGGTTTTCGGCGTGCCCGGCAAGTTCGCTAGCGGACAACGGCGCGAGGGGTGGATGTTGAGGTCACGGTGCTCTCGCTGGCGGGGCTCAAGGGCACGGAGACATTTGGCCAGCGCAGCCGATGCCCCCTGGTTTCGGGTCTCGACGCGGGGGCGTTTTCCTTTGGCGGAAATTGTCCTCAAAGCAACGTGCTGATCTCTATTTCTCCCGGATACGGATGTTCTTCCAGTGGGTTTCGGCGCCTTCACTCTGGATGCCGATAGGCCCCGCGGTCAGCTCGCAGTCGCGGACAGTCGAGACGACGGCGCCGTTGATCGAAATGGTCATGTCGCCGCCCTGGACTTCGATCTCAATTCGGTTGAACTGGCCGACTGGTCGGAGAACACTCGCCAGAGCCTGGCCGTCAAACGTGCGCGTGCATTTGAGGTCGCGGGGGATCGGAAGAATAACGCCCATTTGCCGGTTTGCTCCCTGCACCTCAATGCTGCGAGGCCAGACACCGAGGGCATTCTGCTCGCCGACATGGATCAGGCAGCCGCTGTTGCCTCGAAACTCCGCGTCGTCCTTCAGCCCTTCGGGCCTTTTGAAGGCGAAATCGAATTGCAGTGTGTAGTTGCCATACGACTTCTCGGTGACCATGTAGCCGGCGGGCTTGCCGCTGCAGATCAGAATTCCATCCTGGACGGTGAAAGTTCCGTCGTTCCCGGTGCCGGCCTTGCCAAAATAGACCTGCCATCCTGCGAAGTCTTTCCCGTCGAAGAGCATGGTCCATGCCTTTTCCGCGTCTTCCTGGGCGCGGAGTAGATTCGGCGCCAGAACCGCCACGGCGAGAATGGAAGCAAGCGCACAGGCGGCTCGCTGGATTGTTTTCATCTCATTTCTCCTGAAAGCTGAGGGTACGGCTCTGAATACGTACGGCCAAGGTTCGCAGCATGTGCATCGTCGATTCCTTTGGGTGATACCATTTCAGGCCAGGGCCACGTCCAAACTCAGTTCAACTACGTTGCCTAGGAGTCTGATGGCACGGCCTGGGGAAGTCAAGTCAGCTCGCCGTTGTCGAACGGGTGTTCCGCCGACGACCTCCGCAAGCTCGTTCGGCGTCAGTCGGCGCAGCGGCAGGCAAGCCGGGAGCAGCGTCGCGGACTTTCCGCACGGGGACGCGATTCCGCGGAGATGCCCCAATGGCGACCGCGCCTTTCGTGCGAAGTATAATCTTACGGTGTGTTTCAGGCATACATTCGGCTGGTCTCGCGGACACAATACCATGAAGCCCTCGATCAGGTTGTTTTTGAACGCCGCCTTGCTGACCGGGATTTCGGCCTCGTTTCCCGCCCCGGCCCGCGCGTCCAATGTCAATGCAGACGAGTCCCTCATCTTCTTTCCCACGCTCGCCTATCGTTCGGACGATGATGGGCTGTGGGTCGCTCGCGTGCAAGGTTGGATTTTCGAAGCCGAAGCGGATAGCAGGTGGCGCAATGCAAGTTGGGCGATGTTTCGACGCTTCCTCGGACTGACGCCGGATCAAGCCGAAACACTTCTCTTTCAGCAACGAGCGCGGCCGTTCCTGGTTGACAACGAACGAGGTAAACGCGTTTCGATACGCATCGGGGCAAGTATCTACGAGTTAGAGCCGTCCACTGCTGACGGGCATTTCGTGGGACAGGTGCGTTTGGATCCGCGCGACGTCAGCCGTCTTGCCCGCGGCGGCTGGCTCCGCTATACGGCGGTAACCGATCCCCGTGACGAGCGCGTCTTCACGGGCGAAGTCCAATTGCTTGACGCGACCGGCGTATCGGTGATCAGCGACATCGACGACACGATCAAAGTGAGCGAGGTGACGAATCGCAAAAAGCTGGTCGAGAATACCTTCCTGCTGCCGTTTCGGGAAGTCACGGGGATGGCCGAACTGTACCGCGGCTGGTCCAGTCACGGCGTCGCATTTCATTTTGTGTCGGCCAGTCCGTGGCAGTTGTACGAGTCCTTGGCCGACTTTGCCCGTGACGCCGGTTTTCCCGAGGCCACGTACCACTTGCGCCGGACCCGGCTGAAGGACTCGAGCGTCTGGTCGCTGCTGGCGGATCCGCTGGAGGCCAAGTTGCAGGTGATCGAATCGCTGATGGCAACCTACCCGCACCGCCGATTCATCCTGGTGGGCGATTCGGGCGAACGGGACCCGGAAGTATACGGCAAGCTGGCGGAAAAACGTCCCGAGCAAGTGGTGCGAATCTACCTTCGCGACGTCACCGGTCAAGCGGCCGATTCGCCAAGGTACCGCGCCGCCTTCGGAGATCTGCCGGCGGACAAGTGGCAGGTATTTCAGGAACCGTCGACGATCCGGTCGCCGTTCTGAATCACGGCCGCCCTCCCGCCGAGTCGGCGTTCCGCAGCATCGGGGCGGCGAAGTAGATGGTGCCGGCGGTGTTGTTGCGGGTCGAGTCGACCAGCAGGACGGTGTCCAGGCGCAAGCCGCCATGGACGCGGCCATCGTCGGCACCGCCCCAGCGGCCAACGTGTTCGAGCTTCGTCAAATCGAACTCGACCCACCGCCAGCCGGTCCAGTCCAAGTTGGGACCCGTCGGCTGAAACGTTTGACCGCTGTCGTCGACGACGCGAATCCGCAAGGAATTGCCTGAACCATCGCCGTGAATCCACAGCCCCAAGGCGTCCGGCCGGCCTTCGATGCTTGGACGCCCCGTTTCCGCGACGCAACGCACAAATCGCCAGCCGCTGTCGAAGCGATAGTCCAGCCGCTGGACGCGCGGAAACGGCGCTGCGGCTCCGGCCGGCTCGGCGGGCGCGCTCGTTTCCGTCAGCTCGGCCGTTGCCGGGATTTGAGCGTCGCCGTCCAACGCGGCGCGGTAACGCGGAATGTCCAGCGGCCGGAACCGGATCGCCGTTTTCGGCAGGACGACGCGGCCTTGCTCGTCCCGCAATTCGACCGCCACGGACCGATCTCCCGTCGTTGCCGAATTTCGCGTGGTCAATTCAGCTGATCCGCCATCCGTCTTCAACGCGACGGTCACGCCATCGACCACGGCCGTTCCTTCGAATCCGCTGTGCGCCGGGTCCGCGACGGCGATACGCAGGCCCGAATCAACCGGTGCCACGGTCAATCGCAACGGATTGCCCAGCACGAACGCAACTCGCTCTTCGGAACTGCCGACAAGAATCGTATCGGTGCCTTGAACCTCGTGGTATGACGTCCGAACTGTGACCGCAGGAAACTCGTCGTCGCGCCGGACGAGCGAGAATTCGAAATGGTGAACGGCTTCTTCTCCGGGCGAAATGTTCAAGCTCGCAACGGCCGCGCCGCCTGCGGGATCATCGCCCGGTCCCGGCGGAGCCCGAAGCGGAACAAGCGCCGACTGGGCGGGCGAGTCCAACGTCAAGCGAACTCGGCACGGCCGACCGAATGGGTTGGTAGCGCGTACCGAAGCACGAATCGGCTCCGCACGCCCGGCGGCGACCAGCGTCGACAACGGCTCGACGCGCCACGCCGCCGCCGCCGTCAAGGATCGGACGGGCCGGCCAAACGTTAGGTACTGCGGCAAGCTGTCCAGTTCGACCGCCAATTGCCCCCCTTCCATCCGCACGGCCAGCGGTTGTCCCAGGCCGTCTACGGCGGAGACCGCGTCGTCGGCCGTCAGGCCGAGGGCCAGCCGGATCGGGGCCGGTTCGCCGGTCGTCCAAGCGGCCAGCTTTTGGTTGCCGGCTGCGTCCACGCACAGCAAGACCCAAACGGCGGAATCGCCGGCTGCCAAGCGCCGAGCGATCCGATAGCCGCTCAGCTGGTTCGTCAGCGTCCACACGGCCTGGTAGGCGGGTTTGGGTTGCAACTCGTGCGTCACCGTCCCGAAGTTGTGCTCGTTATATTCCGGATCGGTGCCGTCGTTTTTCCAGTCGTACCAGATCGACAGCGGCACGCCGTGGTACAGATTCGCCAATTGCTGGCGAGCGAAGAATGCGGCCTGCGTCGCCGGCGACACGCCCTTGGTGTGCGTGGCGTAGCCCCACTCGCCGCTGATGATCGGCAGGGCTTTCTTGTCCGCCGGCGCATCGCGTTCGATCATCGCCCGCAGCCGCCGATAGTCGGCGGCGGCGGTCTCGGGACCTTGACTGTAATTGCGGTAGGGATGAACGCTGACCGCGTCCAGGTGCTCGAGCGTGCCGGCTTGGAACAACGATTCGAAAAACGCCCAGGGGAATCCGGACGAAGCCGGAGCCAAAATCAGCGTCTGCGGATCGGCTTCGCGCATCGCCCGGCAGGTGGCCAACGCCAACGCCGTATAATCGGCGACGTTCGGCTGCGGCTTCCAGAAACCGATGTTCGGCTCGTTCCAGATTTCCCACAGGATGCCGCGGCCGCGATAATGCTCGGCTGCGGCAGCCGCCCAACGCGCAAATGCCGCCACGCTGGCCGGCTTGCGGGGCGCCGCGATCCCGGTGACTTCTTTGCCCGAGATCGGATCGCGGCTGATCAGCTTGTCTTCGTACAGGGCATTCGAATAATCCAGGATGTACAGCGCCCGCAATTTGCGTTTGTCCAAATTGGCCGTCAGTTCGTCGTACTCGTCCCAGGTGTATCGGCCGAGGGATCGTTCGGTGCCGCTCCAGGAAAAATCCATGCGCACGAACTTGAACCCCGCCGCCGCGATCATGTCCAGATCCCGCTCGCGGCCGCGGACGAAATGGATGTTCACGCCGACGCCTTCCGGAAACACGAGGGCCGGGATGCCAGCCTCGGCACCCACGTCCTCGGCAGCATGCATCATTCCGCCGAGGGCCAGCCAGGCTGCGATCGCGTACGGACAGATCGATCTCACGGGGTCATCCTTTCCGCGTCAGAGCATCCAATTGCGAACGTACGGCGTCCAGTTGATGAATGGTGGGGTCCGGGGCGATATCGCGGAAATAATCGTCTTCGATGCCCAGGAACTGCTTCAGTTGTCGGCCTCGCTCCGGAACGGCATCGGCAAAGATATCTTCCATTTCCCAGTCGCGGTCCCAAAGAATGCGGTCGGCCAGCGACTCGACGATCAAATCCCAGGCATCCAGGTCATCCGCGCTACTGTCGGGCAGGTCGGCGAGCTGTTCGTCGTCCGCGACGGCAATGCACGCCCGGAGTGCGAGCTGGCGCCAGTGCCGGGACGGCGTGCCTTCCTCCAATTCGCAATCGATCTCGTCGGCCACGCAGGCCCGCAGTTCTTCGTACAGGACGGCTACGGTGGCTTCGCGCAACGATGTCAACTTAGGCGGCGGCTGATCGGCGCTCAACAGCGCTCGCCCCACCTCGGCCAGCAGCGCCAGCTGTTGGGAAGCCTCCAGGCGGTCGAACAGCGAAACGCCGCTCTGATACGACTCGCCTGTCGCCGGCCAAACCACGTTGATCTGAAAGTAGACGAATCCCAGCAGCTGACGGACCAGTTCCGCCTCGGAGCCCACCAGCGTTCGTATACCCGTCGATGTACGCCACATGGCATCCAGAATAAACAGCTGCCGGCGCAGGGACAACTGGCGGAACAAAGTTTTTCCGTCCGCATGTGAAGCTCGCGGGATACACGAATCGAGCCTATCGGCCGCCGGCGGTCGCGCGCTTGTACCAGATCTCGCGAAAGACGAGGAGACGTCCGAGCTCAGAAAGGGGCTCGCCGGCACTCCGGCAGGATGAACCAGAAGACGCTGCCGCGGCCGACCTCGCTGATGACTCCGAGCCGGCCGCCGTGGGCCTCGACGGCGAGCTTGCAGAAAGGGAGTCCCAGCCCTGTTGAGTGCTGTTGCCGTTCCCGCCGCGCTTCCACCTGCCCGAACTTTTCGAAGATCCTCTGATGGTACTCGGGCGGGATTCCGCACCCCGTGTCGGCGAGCTCGACGCGGACGCCGTCGTGCTCCGTCACGGCGCGGACCGTGATCTGACCGCCTTTCGGCGTGTTCTTGATAGCGTTGCTCAGCAGGTTGGTCAAAATCCGGTGCAACAGCTTCTTGTCGGCCGAGACGCGGACGGGCGGGAGTTCGGCCTGCACTGTCACCGAGGCGGAATCCGCCTGCATTTTCGTAGCGTCCACGGCGTCGGACACCACCGCCGGTAACTCGCACGCGGTGCGGTGGAGGGGCATCTGTCCGGCCTCCAAACGCGTGACGTCCATCAGCCCGTTGCACATCTCCGTCAATTCCTGAGCCGCCCGCTTGCCCCTTTGCCCCATCTGGAGCGCCGCGGCGGCGTCCTCGGGGATCTCGTCGCAAAGCAGGTCGATGCATCCGCCTAAAACCGTCAGCGGCGACCGCATGTCATGGATGATCATGTACGTCAGATTGTCCTGCAGCCTTTCCAGTTGGCGGAGTCTGTCGTTGGCCTCGGTCAACTGGCGGCGCTGGCGGCAAAGTTCCAAATGTGTCCGAATGCGCGCGTGGACCTCGTCGAACTGGAAGGGCTTGGTGACGTAGTCCACGCCGCCGACGGAAAACGCCTTGACTTTGTCCGTTGTCTCCCCCAGGGCGCTGATGAAGAGCACCGGGATCTCCTTCAGCGCGGCGTCGGCTTTCAGGCGCTCGCAAACTTCAAAGCCGTTCATCTCCGGCATATTGATGTCCAAGAGGATCAGATCGGGCGGATTCCTGGCCGCGGCCGCCAGGGCCATCCTGCCGTTCGGGAACGCCAGCACCCGGTAGCCGCTGGCTTGCAGCATGTCCTGCAACAGCTTCAGGTTGGGCGGCGTGTCGTCCACCACCATGATGGTCGCGGTCGCGGTGCCCCTATCCATGCTCATGTCCTCCCCCGCCAAGTAGTTCGTCGAGTCTTGCATAGTCGTACCGGTCGGCCAGGGCCTGCAATCCCAGGGCCGCCGCACTGTCCAGGGCTTGCACCTGCCGGGTCAACTCCTCCAAACGTGCTATGTCGCCGTCAGCTACGGCCTCGCACATGGCCTGGACCAGCGCGCCGGGCAGCGCAGCCACGGATTCCGGCGCGACCGCCGTGGGCGTTGGCTGGAGCCAAGGCTTGTCCGGCGCATCGGCATAAACGTAACGCAGATCCAAGCACTTGCCCAGGGCTTCGTAGAGATCGCCCGGGCGGAAGGGTTTGCGCAGATAGGCGGAGACCCCCGTTGCCAAAATCGCCTCCCGCGAATCCTGGAAGGCGCTGGCCGTTACCGCGATCACGGGGGTCGTGCGGCCCGCCTCGCTGGATTTGATCCGCCGAGTGGCCTCGTAGCCGTCCATGATCGGCATGCGCATGTCCATGAGCACGGCATGGGGCGCCCACTCCCGAAAAACATCGAGGGCCCGGACACCATTTTCCGCCTCCCGGATCTCGAACCCGAGAGGCCGCAGCAGATCGAGCAGCAGGGCGCGGCTATCCTGTGCATCGTCCACCACCAAGATCCGCCGCGGGCCGGTCCCGGGGTCCAGCCCGACCACGCGAATGGGGAGCGCGTGGTGTTCTCTTTCCGGCATGGCTTCGGCCGCCTCAAGCAGCACGTCAAACCGGAAGCAACTGCCTCGGTCGACCTCGCTTTCGACCGCGAGCTTGCCGCCCATCATTTCGACAACCTTGACGCTGATCGCCAAGCCCAAGCCCGTGCCACCGGCCGCAATTCCGGCCTCGCCCTGCGCGAACGCCGCGAAGATGCGGTCCAATTCCGCCGCGGGAATCCCCGGCCCGCTGTCCTCCACCTCGAACACCAGACGCCAGCCTCGCTCGTCCGGCCCGGGCCGGGCTGCGGCCGGTTCGGCCCGCACCCGCACCGCCGCCCCGCCCCGTTGCGTAAACTTGACCGCGTTACCCATCAGATTGACCAGGACCTGCCGCAGCTTGCCCGCGTCGCCCAGGACATAGTAAGGCACGTTGTCGTCCCGTTCCACAATCAAGCGCAGCCCTTTGGCTTTGGCCCGACTTTGAAACATCGTCTGCAGGTCGTCCAGCAGGTCGTGAAGGCCGAAAACGATCCGGTCGACCTCGCGCGTTCCGGCCTCGATCTTGGACATGTCCAGGATGTCGTTGATCAGGTCGAGCAGGTACTCGCCGCTGCGATTGATGCTGTGGACCTGGGCTATCTGCCGGGGAGTGAGGGACGGGTCGTGCTCCAGGATCTGGGCAAACCCCAGGATCGCATTCATGGGCGTGCGGATCTCGTGGCTCATGTTCGCCAGGAACAGGCTCTTTTCCCGGTTGGCCGCCTCGGCAGCCTCCTTGGCGCGGGCCAATTCTTGAGTGCGTTCCTCAATCCGCTGTTCCAGTTGCGCGTTCAAAACGCATAGATCCTCTTCCGCCCGCTTCCGTTCGGTGATGTCCTCCACCGTTTCGTGGACGCTGGTGACCTCGCCCGCGGGACCGACGAGCGGCATCGTGGTGATCAACAGAACGCGCTTTCCCTGGACGGTGACGGCTTCCCTCTCGACGACGTGCGGCCGCCCGTCCTGAAAGGTCTGCACCACCGGGCAGCCCTCGCAGGGTTCCGTCTTCGGGGAATTCGTGTAGACGGTATAGCAGGGCACGCATTGTTGGGCGCCTTGGGGAAACCAGCCGCGTTTTGTTTGATTGCTCGCCAGAATCTCCATGTTCGCGCCGATGATCGACACCCCGACCGGCAGGGTGTCGCTAAGCACCCGGTACCGCTCCTCGCTCTCCCGCAGGGCCGAGGTCATCTTCCGGGCCCGGGAAGACGCGCTGTCGCTGATGCGATTCAGCATCCTCATAACGAGGAAGATCAGCAGGCTGATGGCGAGCGCCGCGGCGAGGATGGTCTTGGCGGTGTGCCGGTCCACGACGGCCTCGAAAGCTGGCATGGTCTCCAAGACGAGGGGCCATTGATGCCCGTACAGGTCCAAGGTCCTGCGGGTGGCGAACATCGGTCGGTGTTTCGCGTCCGCTGCGTCCGGAGCGACGCGACTATCGAACATCAGGGCCTGGGGAGAGACCTGGGCGCCGTCGAATAGCACTCTGCGCCGCTCTCGCTCCGCGACGGTGTTTTCATAAAATCGCCAAACCAACGCGGACAGCGAAAGCAGGACCGCAAGGGCGGCATAGGGCAGAATTTTGCTCGACTTGGAGATGTCGGTCGTTTCCCCATTCGCTGCCTTCATCGTTGATCCCCCTGTCCAAGGCCGCCGGTCCGGGCCCGGAAAAGCTGTGCTGCGGATCGTGGTGCAAGGTCTTCCCAAAGTCCTCTGGGAAAGGCGGTCATTATACGATCAGGGACCATGCGGTTCAACCAATCGGGGAACTTCTCGCGCCGCGGCCCTTGCGTGGCACTCGGACTGCTCCTAGAATCACGACCTGTCGCGGATACCGCCCCCAACCACAACGGATTGCCATGTCTCGCCGTTTCATCCAACAACTGTCCGACCGGGAACAGGTCGACGAAGTCTTCTTGGTCGCCGATAAACAACTGCGTACGAATCGCCAAGGCGGGCTGTACTTGCAGATGCGCTTGTCTGACCGCACGGGATCGGTCAACGCCATGATGTGGAACGCCAATGAAAAGCTGTATCATGGCTTCGAGAATGGGCAATACCTGCAAGTGCAAGGCACCGCCCAGTTCTACAATGGGGCCTTGCAGGTGATCGTCAATCACTTTGATCACACGCCCGCTTCGCAGGTGGACGAAGCCGATTTTATGACGCTGGACGTCCGGGCGGTGGATCGGCTGGCCACGCGAGTGAGCGAACTGCTGCGCGGAATGCAAAGCAATCCGCTACGAAATTTGGCGGAATGCTTCTTGATGGACGAAGCGTTCATGGCCCGCTTCACCACGGCACCGGCGGGGATCAAACATCATCATGCCTACCGGGGCGGACTGCTGGACCATATCGTCAGCCTGATGGAACTGGCCACGGTGGTCGCGCCGCGTTACCCGGAAATTGACGCCGATCTGCTCCTGATGGGCGCTTTTCTGCACGACGTCGGCAAGATCCGGGAACTGACTTACGAACGCGATTTGGCGTACAGCGACGAAGGCCAACTGGTCGGCCATCTGGTGATCGGCGTCAGCTTGCTGGACGAGAAGATTCGCGAGGCCGGCAAATTATCGGGCGAGGGATTTCCCGACGAGTTGCGGTTGCGGCTGCAGCACATGATTCTCAGCCATCACGGCGAATACGAATTCGGCAGCCCCAAGCTGCCCATGACCCTGGAAGCCATCGCTCTGCACTTTCTGGATAATCTGGATTCGAAAATGCACAGCATCGGCGGGGTCATGCGAGAAGATGCGAACGATGCCAGTGCCTGGACGCCGTACCAGGCCACGCTCGGCCGCAAATTGTTCAAGGGCCGCCGCTCGAATGACGCGACGGACTAGTACCGGGGATCAAAACAGGTACTTGATCGCCGCGAAACCGGCGAGGACCGCTAGGAATAAGACCAGCGTTGCGATCTCGAAATAGCGTTCCATAAACGCCTTCACCCGCGGCCCAAAGAAGTAAATACAGATCGCCACCAAGAAAAACCGCAGCGAGCGGCCGACGAGCGAAACGGCGATCAGCGTGGTCAAGGGAACGTACTGGTGGAACACGCCGGCGGCGATCGTAAAGACTTTGAACGGGATCGGCGTGAACGCCGCGCCGAACAATGCCATCACGGCGTTGTCGCGATACATCTGGCCGACGTAATCCACGTTCTCGGAGGTGACGCCGGGCACGTACCGGCAAAAGAAATCCCCCACCGCCGCCCACAAGGCGAAGCCGATAAACCATCCCACTACCCCACCCGCCACCGAGGCCAAGGCGCTCACGCCGGCATAATAAAACGACCGTCTCGGCCGCGACACCGACAGCGCGATCTGCAGCACGTCCGGGGGAATCGGGAAGAAGGAACTCTCCGCAAACGAAATCGCGGCCAGAGCCGGCGTGCCGTAAGGCGTCTCGGCCCAATGCAACACCCACTGGTACAGCCGGCGCACCAGGTTCGGCTTGCGGGCGATCGCAACTTCGCTCGTCTCGTGCGGTGAATTCTCGTTCCCAGCGTTAACTTTCAAGCCGGACATGAAGGCTCCCAAAGCGGCTGAAGGTGAGCATGATGAAGAATAATCCGATCATAATCCTTAGGATCATAGTACAAACGCCCTGAAAACAGCAGAGCAAATTCGGGTCGGAAACGGCGCCGCGGCCATGTTTGAGCGTTCGACGCGCCGACGGGCCTTTTCCGGCCACGCAAGAAACGACACAATGTACCGCACGCGGAGGGGCGGACGGCAGCGTTCCCGGTAATCCGCAGCGTCAGCGAGGACGACTTATGAATACTCCACCACGGTTAAACATCCAGCGCATCGATACTCGGCAGCATGATGTCCAGCAGGCGCTCGCGGCCTTGCGCGAAAAACTCAGCCCCCGCGGCGACGTGGTCAGCCACCGCGGCCGGCAGCGGACCATCGAAGTCTTCGGCAGTCCGCTCAGCCCCCAACAGGTCGTCGAAAAAATTTGCACGGACGTGCGGCAGGAAGGCTTGGCTGCCGTCCTGCGGTATGGCCAACAATTGGACGGCGCCCAGTTGTCGGCCGAGTCGATCCGGGTGAGCCCGGCGGAGATCGCAACCGCACATCGCCGAGCCGACCCCGCTTTCCTGGCTACGATCCGCCGCATTCGCGACAACATCCTGGAGTTTCAGCGAGCCATTCTACATCGCGATGTGGAACTGCATCGCCCCGATGGAGTCTGTGTGGGGCAGCGCTACGTCCCCCTGCGGCGGATCGGTGTCTGTGTGCCGGGCGGAGCGGCGGCGTATCCGTCGACCGTCCTGATGACTGCCGTTCCCGCCCAGGCTGCCGGCGTGCAAGAAATCGCCCTCGTGGCTCCACCTACGGCGTTCGGGGCGAACAACCCCGACGTGCTGGCCACGTGCGGCGAATTGGGCGTTCAGGAAGTTTACCGAATCGGCGGGGCCCAAGCCGTCGCCGCGCTGGCTTACGGTTTGCCCGGCCTGCCGCCGGTGGACAAGATCGTCGGCCCAGGCAACTTGTTCGTCGCGCTGGCCAAGAAGCACGTGTTCGGCGAAGTGGACATCGATTCGATCGCCGGCCCCAGCGAGGTCGTTGTGATCGCCGACGACACCACGCGTCCGGACTTTACCGCGGCCGATTTACTGGCCCAGGCGGAGCATGCGCCGGGAGCCAGCATCCTGATCACTTGGAGTGAACGGATGCTCGAGGCGACGGCGGCCGAATTGGCGCGCCAGGTGGCCCGGCTGTCGCGGTGCGAAGTCACGGTGCAGAGTTTGGAGGCGTTCGCGGCCCTGATCCTCGTCCGGGACGCCGACGAAGCGTGTGCCATTACCGATGCGATCGCCCCGGAGCATCTGCACATCGCCACGGACAACGCCGCAGCGCTGCTCGCCAGGATCCATCACGCGGGGGCTACTTTCCTGGGCAATTTCACTCCGGTCGCCGTCGGCGACTACGCCGCGGGGCCGTCGCACGTTCTGCCCACCGGCGGCACCGCCCGCTGGGCCTCGGGCCTGTCGGCCAACGATTTCCTGCGCGCCCACAGCGTCATCGCCTACACGGTTGACGGCCTGCGCCGAATCGCGCCCGATATCCAACAACTGGCCGACAAAGAGGGACTCACCGCGCACCGCGCCAGCGTCGACGTGCGGTTGGAATAGCGGGCGTCATGCAATCGCCACTATTGGTTTGCTAGAATGCGATTTGCTTCAATTCGGGATCGCGCAGCGGATACTTACGATGTCACTCAGGCCGAAACGTCTCAACGCCGCCCCCACAGGAGGCCATCTTCATCATGAATCGTTTATCGCAACGGATCATCGTTCTGTCTGCCCTAGGCTCTTTGCTGTCCGCCGACTTTGTGGCTGCGGCTGAGCCGTCACGTCCGAATATCGTGTTCATCATCACCGACGACCAGGGTTATGGCGATCTCGGCTGCCACGGCAATCCCGTGATCAAGACGCCGCACCTGGACACGTTGGCTGCAGAATCGTCGCAACTGGCCGACTATCACGTCGCCCCGACCTGCTCGCCGACGCGGGCAGCGCTGCTGACGGGGCATTGGACGAACCGGACTGGAGTGTGGCACACGGTCAACGGCCGCTCGATGCTCCGCGAGAACGAGGTCACGCTCGCCCGGATGCTGACGGATGCGGGCTACGCCACGGGCCATTTCGGCAAGTGGCATTTGGGGGACAATTTTCCGTACCGGCCCGAAGATCGCGGCTTTACCGAAGTCTACCGCCACGGCGGCGGCGGCGTGGGCCAGACACCCGACCTGTGGAACAACGCCTACTTCGACGGCCATTATTTTCATAACGGCAAGGTCGTCCCTGCCGAGGGGTTCTGTACCGACGTGTTTTTCGACCAGGCGCACCGCTTCATTCGCCAGCAGGCGGCAACGCGGCGATCCTTCTTCGCCTACATCACCACCAACGCTCCTCACGGACCGCTGCACGCGCCGCAGAAGTATCTCGACATGTATGCGGACCAGCCGCCGGCCATCGCCGCGTTTTTCGGCATGATCACCAACATCGACGACAACGTCGGCGCCACGCGCCGGCTGTTGCGGGAGTTGGACATCGAGCAGAACACGCTGTTCATTTTCACCACGGACAACGGGACCGCGACCGGGGCGAGCATCTTTAACGCCGGCATGCGCGGCGCCAAGGGCAGCGAGTACGACGGCGGTCATCGCGTCCCATTGATCGCTCACTGGCCGGCGGCCGGTTGGAACCGGAAGCACGTCAACGACACGCTCTGCCACGCCGTGGACGTTGCGCCCACGCTGCTGGAGATCACCGGCGCGAGCAAACCGGACGCGGTCGAATTCGACGGCATCTCCATTCGCCGCTTGCTCGATCCGACCGCCGACCTTCGCGATTGGCCTCGCGACCGCATGCTGGTGACCGACTCGCAGCGCGTTCGCGATCCGATCAAGTGGAAGCAGACCGCGGTCATGTCGGGCCGTTGGCGGCTGGTTAACGGCCGGGAACTGTACGACATCCAGGCGGATCCCGGTCAACGGAGCAACGTGCTGGACGGCCATCCCGACCAGGCGGCCAGGATGCGCGCCTTCTACGATGCCTGGTGGGCCGAATTGGAGCCGACGTTCGCCGAGACCACGGAAATCCACCTTGGCCATCCCGAACATCCGGTCGTCAGCCTCACCGGGCACGACTGGATTCAGGAAGCTTTACCGCCATGGAACCAGCAGCATATCCGTCGGGCCTACGGCTACGGAGCGGCGCCGGCAGGTCCGGCCAAGGACAGGAAAGCACCGCTCGCGGCCACGGATTCGTCCCCGTCGGTACATCGCGGCCATTGGGCGGTCCGGGTGCTGACGCCGGGCGAGTACGAGATCAGCCTCCGCCGCTGGCCCGTCGAGGCCGACCAGCCGATCACGGCCCCGCTGCCGCCCGGCGACGATGTGCCCGGCGCATCCAAGGCGTTTCGGGCTCATCCCGGCCTCGCGATTCCCTCCGTCCGCGCGACGCTGCGTATCGATGACCGCGATCTCGAGACCAAGCCGGTCGAGGCCGATGACCGTGACGTGACGTTCACCGCCACCCTGACCGCCGGTTCGTACCAGCTGGCGCCCGTCTTCGTCGACGCCGAAGGCAACGAGGTCGGAGCCTACTACGCCATCGTCACCAAAATGATCACGGTAGCGCCGTAGCAAGGGCTGCCGACGAGCGCACCCTCGTGCCAATGAAGGCGGCATCCGAATGCGGGGTCCCCGTTGTTCCTGTACCAAGCAGATCCATGACCGATCCGACAGTGTCTCGCAGTTACTGCGGAGGCGTGATCTCGTGTTTTCCGAACGACTGTAGCCGTTGCTGGAACCACGCCGATTCGTCGGCCTCCAGCGGCGGACTGAGCGGTTCGGTGTAGTCCAGGTCGTCGTAGCGACCGTTTTCATAGGCCTGATCGACCAGCCCTTGCAGGCGGAGCAGCACGTCCCGGTCCTGCGGGCGGAGCGGGATGCGGATCGCCGGGAGCCGGGACGCGAGCGGGACGGGGTAGTATTCCAACCGGTGTTGGGGATGGTAACGCTGGACGCAGACCAAGTAGGTCGCGTCGTGTCTGGCGGGAATCGACCGCAACGGCAGGACCTCGTGCCGCGGCCCCTGCCGCGTCAGGTCGATCTCAACCAGCGGTACTCGCGCCTGGTGGCACTCGGCCCTTTTCCGCAGATACTCGCGGCGTCCATCGCCGGGCAGCTTGTTCGTAGGGCTCAAGAACTCGATGACCGTCACCACCCGGTTCCCGGAACCGGCGTCGATGATCTCGATGTACGTTTCCGTCAGTTGCACTTCGGGCAACGGAACCGTGAACGGTTCCACCAGCTCGTCCACTCGTTCTTCGACCGCCAGCGCCGTGCCGCCGGCCGAACCGCGCGGCGGATACTCGACAACGTACAGGTCAGGCACGCGGTGGCCGATCAAGCCCTCGTCGCCGGTCACGAACACACGCTCCTCCATGCGGGCCCGCAGTTCCGGCGCCAATCGCGGCTGGATCTGGTCGCAAGCGTAGGTCACCATACGGTGATGCACGTCCCGCCAAAACCGTTCGAGGTAGGGATCCATGCCGGGAAAGGGACTGTTGCTCATGGATGGCTCCGCGGCTTCGATAGCGATCACGCCAGCCGAACCGGCCGACACCTCAGTTTAGCGGACCTGGGCCGATTTGTCATGGGCGTGGGGATCCATGTCGTACGTCTTCGGTCGAGAAAGTCGGGTTTAGCCCTCTCGCTCGCGCTTTGGGTTAGTGGGGGCGCTCGCGCAATCACGGATCGAAGCCGGGACTGTTCTGGCTGGGACCGCCGGCGCGCGTCACCGACCGCTGGACCTTGTACACCATCGACACGACGATCTCGCACCCGCTGCACGTTCTGTGGCAACCGGCTTCCTCGTCTTTCCGATTTAGCTCCGCCGCCGCTGTGCGATGTCATCACACTCGAGAGCTGCCCTCGCCCCGCACCAGATAGCACAATGCCACGAAATCGTACAGGCTGTGCGCAACGGCCGGCGCGAGCAAGTTTTCCGTCCAAACCAGCAGCAAACCAAGGTACATACCGATCGCAGTCGCCAGGATCGCGTAGGTGAGGGACAGCATGTGAGCGAGGCCGAAGACGACTGACGCGGCGCCCAACGCAATCCAGACGCCCCACGGCGGCCCGAGCCACTCGGCCAGTCCGTGCTGAAATAAACCTCGAAACAACATTTCCTCACCAATCCCGGCAGCCAGCGACAACAGCGCCAACTCGACAATGCTGCACTCCCGAAACAGGGGTACAACCAACCGTTCGACATCTCGCTGCAAGTCCGCCAACGGCCCCCAAGGGAAGCGATCGATCAGCCAGAACCCTAGAAGCATCGGGCCGGTGGCGGCCAGTCCCCACAGCAAGGCGGGGAATTGCGACTCCCACAATATCCCCGACCGCTCGATTCCTGGAATCGGCCATACGCCCAGCAGCCAGCCCAGCGCCAAAGCGACCAGCCCAAGTCCGCCCTCGAAAGCTACCGCCATCGCGGCCAGGTTGCGTTGCGGTCCGGGTTCGTCATCCTTCGTGTTTGCCGCGCTCACTTGACCTCCCGGAACCGTTTCAGCTCGTCCTGGCGAGCGACAACGACCATCAGCTGGTCGGCGCCGAACGTGAAATCGGGCTCGGGAAACAACGACAACTTTCCCGTCAGCACATCCTTGACCCCGATGACGGAGATATTGTACAGTCGCCGCAGATCGATCTGCCGCAGGGTGCGGCCTACCATCGAGTCGGGAATGGCTATTTCCACAAAGCTGTAGTCGGGATCGATCGGCATAAAGTCCAGCACGTTCGGCCAGGCCATGCGATCGGCCAGCAAGAGGGCGATTTCCGATTCCGGGAACACGACGCGGTCGACGCCCAGCGCGTCCAGGATGCGGGCGTGGTCGCGGCTCAATCCTTTGACGATGATCCGCTTGGCTCCCAATTCGCGGCAATGCAGAGTCGCCAAAACGGATGGCGTGATGTTCTGCCGCTCGCCGAGGCTGATGAACACCGCGTCGCAAGCATTCAACGACAAGTCCGCCAGCGTATCGCGCGCGGCCACGTCGCCCACGACCGCTTCATACAGCACGTCTTTCAGATTGTTGACGCGGTCGCGGTTGGTGTCTACCCCCGTCACACGGCACCCATTCTTGCTGAGCCGCTCGGCCAGCGCCGATCCAAACGTGCCCAATCCTAACACCACGAAAAATTTCTTCTGAGCCATGAATTCTTAGCCAATTAAAGGTTCTTCCTGGGCGTATTCTACCGCCTGTTTCCGTTCGCTACGAGACAGGGCGATGAAGGCCGAGATGGGGCCCAGCCGACCGATGAACATCAACAGGATGAGGATAACCCGCCCGGCGCCGTTCAGATCGGCCGTAATCCCCGTGCTCAAGCCGACGGTGCCCAGGGCGGAAACGACCTCGAACGCCTTGTCCATAAAGTCACCGCCGGCAACGGAATAGGGCCGCCCCGCCGGCGCGACGACCAACAGAATGGTGAGGGAAACGATCGCCACGGCGGTAAAGCCCGCTGCCGTCGCAATCGCACGGATGACGGCCGTTTCCGCAATCATCCGCCGGCTGACGTGGATCTGCCGCCGGCCGCGGAAACTGGCCCAGACCCGCAAGGCCAGCACGGTCAGCGTCGAGACTTTAAACCCGCCGCCGGCGGAGCAAGGCCCGGCGCCGACCGCCATCAACAGCATCGACAGAAACAAGGTGGCACTGGTCAAAGCGCCGACGTCAATCGTATTAAAGCCCGCCGTCCGGCAGGTAGTCGAGTGAAAACAGGCGACCAGCAGCCGCCGCGGAAACGACATTCCGCGCAGGACACCGTCCCATTCCAACATCAGGAGCATCACGGCCCCGAACACCAGCAACACGCCCGTTCCCACCAGCATCAACTTGCTGTGCAACGATAACGCATCCCAGCGGTCGCGCCACGAATCCTGCCAGTTTCGATTGAGATCGATAATCACGGGATAACCGATGCCGCCGGCGATAATCAAGACCATGAGGGTCAGGTTCACCATCCAGTCGCCTTGATAGCGGACGAAGCTGTCGTCGTGCAGAGCGAAGCCGGCATTACAGAAAGCCGAGACGGAATGGAATGCGGCTTGCCAGAGCGCATCACCAGGCGTGAAGTCGAATAGAAAACGAATGAACAAGAGCAACGCGCCGACGCTTTCGAACAACAGCGTCAAGCGGATCACGCGGCCCAGCACCCAGCGGATGTCGGCATGTTCGCGGGCCCCCAACGTTTCGGTGATGATCGCCCGCTGCCGCAGTCCGAGTCGTCCGCCGAGTTGAAAGGCCAGGTACGTCGTGACGGTCATGATGCCGATCCCGCCCACTTGGATCAGCACCATGATGACGAGCTGACCAAACCAGGAGTAGTCGCCTCCGGTGGAACGAACCGCCAGTCCAGTAACACACGTGGCGCTGGTCGCCGTAAACACCGCGTCCAACGCAGTGATGGGATGCCGCTCGTCCATCGAAGATCCGGGCTGCATCAACAGCAAAGCGCCGATGGTGATGGTGGCTGCGTACCAAGCAAGCGAGACCCGCGCCGGGTGCTGCTTGATGGATCCGATAAATTTGACCATAAGTCAGGAGTACATCTGCAACAGGAAAGGGCTTTCACCGCCCTAGTCGCTTTCCCCACGAGGCGCCGTCGCCTGCAGCCGTTCGATCGCCTCCGCAACGGCTCGCCGATGACCATAGATCGGCGCGGGATCTGTGGTAAACGTGGTCATGTCCGCTGTAATCTCGGCGGGCACCTCCAACAATGCCTCGCAGCGTCGAAGTTCGTCCGGCGGCAGCTGCACTCGCCGCCGCTGGATCAGCTGCCGCAACAGGACCAGATACTCGTAATCCTCGACGCCCTCCCGCAGCATTTCCCAGCGGATGCTGGAGACGGGCGGGGCGATGACCCTGTCGCTGCCCGATCGACCCGGCATCGCAGCGCCCAACGGCGGATACAGAAAGCGGCCGTCGCCGTTGCCCCAGTAACTCTTGACGCCTCGCGGCGTCGAGTAGCCGCTGACGTAGCCCATGGGATCCTCGTAGGGGTTCTGCGGCTCGTCCGGGAAAGCGGCGCTGGAAGTCCAATAGTTCGTCTGCCAGACCAGCGTGCCGACGATGTTCCGCTGCCACGTCTGCCAGTGCCAGACCCGCAATTCGCTGGCCGGGTGGTCGATGAACAGCGTACAGTAGGGCGCCTTGGGGCCCGTGCAGACGTACCACCAGAACCGGTCGCCCGCGGCTCGGCGTTTCTCCGCCGCCGCGTGGTCGTAGTGGAAACTGACCGGGCACCAGATGTCGACCAAATCGGCCAAGACGTTGTCGCCGGGCTCTTCAGTCAGCATCCGCCGCAACCCCGGCGCAAACTGCCGGAGCCGCCGCATGCCCTGTGCGACAAAATCGTAATCCGGCGGTTCGGGTTCGTCGAACCAATAGACATAGGCCATGTCCAGCCAGCCTTGCTTGCGGAAGTGCGCCTCCAACTGGGCCACGTAGCTGGCGAACATCGCTTGGTACTGGGGTGTGTCTTCCCCGAAATCGTCGATTCGCGGCGGATGCCGCGCGTGAAACGTGCCTCCGCCCATGCCTTGCAGACGGACGTTGAAGGTGTTGAAACGATACTTGGCCAACGCCGCGGTCATCGCCCGGTCAAACGCCTCGAAATTGACTTCGGCCCGCGGCGGCTGTTCTTGCGGGAGAAACTTGACCCGGATCGGATCCAGCGGCGTGGGGTCGTACGGACTGATCCGGTGCTCGGCGAACGATTGGAAGTACAAGTCCAGCACCTGCCGCTTGTCCGCTTCCGACTTCACGCCATGATAGCGGAATATCTCGCCCGGCGATAATCCAAAGGCGGTCTCCAGGTGACTGCGCTCGGGCAACGTGAAATTCCAGACCCGCAACTGGATCGGAACCTCGGCGGCGAAGCCTTCGGCGCGCAGGAAGATCTGCCCGCAATAATCGCCCGGCGCCGCGTCCGGCGGGACGTAGACCAGCGCCCACAGCGGCTGGTTCTCGTGAGCTGCCACGTCCAGTCCTCGATCTATCGGCGGCAGCGCATCGGGCCACCAATCGCGGACGCCGGTGGCGTCCGTCGGCTGATGGACGAAATGATAGTAGACGTACAGCAGCTTCACGTTGTCCGCCGTGATGACCGCGCCGCTTGGACCGCGCAAAGGCGAGACGGCCGCCGTCAAGCCGCGCAGCGGCTGGGCCGGGCGGACGACAATCTGAGCCGCCTCGTAATCGTGCCGAGCCGCCTCGATTCGGACGGCTTCGCAACGTTCCTCGGGCAAGGCCCGCGAGCGCGGCACCTTGTGCGTCGCCGGACACCACCAGACGGCCGTGTCTCCGGCAACGCCCGCAATCCGCTGGCCATAGTCGGTGCGATAGAAATCGGGCACGCGAATCGTCATTCGCCCCTCGACCGCCGCACCGTCCAGGGCCGAAATCCGAAACTCGACCGCCTGCTCGCCAGAGTGCAGGGCAGGCAAGGGGCTCTCCAGCTGGCAGCAGTCGCCAGACACAACCTCCAACGCGGGCGAGCCGCCGTCGGCGCCGGCTGCACCAACGGCTAAGCGAACCCGCAAGGGGCGCGGCGATTCATTCCGCACGCGCACTTGCAGCACTTCGCTTCCCGCCGTCGTGTCCCGGCGCCGGTGCATGGATTCGACCGACAACTCGGCGGTCGACGAGTTCAGATCTGCATATACCGTCTCGCCGGACATATCCGCCGCCGTGCCGCTCAACCGGCCGGTGAACGTCACGCGGTTGACCTGCAAGCTGGCGCGCGCGTCCTCACCTCGCAACCGCAGCCACAGCCGCGGCGCGGGCAGCAGTTCCGGCGGCACGTCCGCGTCGGCCGTGCCGACATCGGCTTGGGTGGCCAGCGGCGACCAGGTCTGCCCGTCGCAGCTGATCTCGATCACACAGCAGCCGCGCGAGTGATAGTTGACATGCGCCTCCACGCGGCCGTTCAAGAACTCGTGTCCGGGCAGCCCGAATTCGTACGTGACATGACTGCCTCCGCCAAGCGTCCAGCGATCCGAGTTGAACCAGGCCGATGCGTGGGTGAGCGGGCGATGAAAGTTACTGCCCTCGTGGTCGAACCTGCCGGTGAATGTGTACTGTCCGCGGCGGACGATCTCGCCTTCGCCCAGGACCATGTCTCCCTGCGTGCGGTGCACGGGCACGACCGGCGTCACCCGCACCTGGTCGAATTGAATTGCTCCGCTCGCATGCCATTGGCCCAGCCGCAAGAACCCGGCGTCGCCGCCGTCCGGCACGCGAAACACATGGCCGACCCACTGCCACAGGGAAGACAATCCGGCCTGGTCGCGGTTCGCGAAACTGGGTCCGGTGATCGCCGTCCCGCTGCCGCCGACGCGGCGAACTCGCGTTTGGAAACGGTACGTCCGTGCGCGCTCGAACCGATACGCGTCGCACCGCCAGTGACTCGAGTCCTGGCCGCTGCCCGTCACTTCTAACAACTGCCGATCCACCCAGCGGCCGGCACCCTCCAACGTCCAGCCGGCGGGCTGCTGGTCCCCGGCAGCGAACTCGGCATTGGGAACCGCGGGCGCTTCGGCGGCCAGTTCGCCGCACGCCCCCCCAGCCAACAGCCCCAGCGCACAAGTCGCCAAGCGGAGCCCGTGAATCGAGCGGCGCATCCGGCGGCCGCGGGCTAACAGGCGGAACTCAAGGTGGTCGTGCATACTCATCTCTGAACTCCTGGTATCCCAGGCCGCATTCGGCCCGACAATGCGATTCTCGCAAGAATGGCTTCGATTGCAAGGCCACGATCCACGGACTTCAGCAGGTCCGGGGATTTGCAGCTTTCCCCGCGTCATGGGTCGCCATGGGCTGAGTTCGGCAGTAGGATGATGCGATCGGCTTCGGCTACGACACGTCGGCAAGGGAGCGCAGATCACACAACAATCCGAGACCGACCAGAAAGCCTGTCACGCCCCTGAATTGTAACCCCTATCCTTTCCAGGAGATCTCGAACATGATCGTATCGCTGCGAAGGTCAAGATTGGTTTGTATGTTCTTTGTTTCTCTGTGGATGGGCACGCTCAGTCCCTTATCGAGCGTGCCTGCAGCGGAAGACGCTTCCGCAGTTCCAGCTGCCCCGCAGGCCAAGCGCGTGCTGTTGCTGACCGGCGAGGACTACCCGGGGCACAAGTGGCGAGAGACCACGCCGGTGCTCCGAGCGCAGCTCGAACAGGACACCCGGCTCAGCATCCACGTGGTCGAAGACTTGAACTTTCTTCGCTCGCCGGAACTGCATACCTTCGCGGCGATCGTGATCCATTTCAAGAACTACGATCCTGCCGTGCCCGGCCCCGAGGGGCAGGAGAACTTGGCCCGCTTCGTCCGTCAGGGCGGCGGCGCCGTCCTGGTTCACTTCGCCTGCGGCGCATTTCAGGAGTGGCCCGAGTTCGTTCAACTCGCCGGGCGCGCGTGGAATCCAAAGCTGCGGGGCCACGATCCACACGGCACGTTCCGAGTAGATATCGTGGATCCTCAGCACCCGATCATGCGCGATTTTCCGTCCTTCGACGTCACCGACGAATTGTACACCTGCCTGGCCGGCGAGACGCCCATCACGCTGCTGGCGACCGCCGTCAGCAAGGTCGACCAGAAACCATATCCGATGGCCTTCGTGCTGCCCTACGGCCAAGGCCGTGTCTTTCACAGTCCGCTTGGCCACGACGTGCGAGCCTTCAACACGCCCGCCGTCGGGGAATTATTCCGCCGCGGCACCGCTTGGGCCGTCGGCCTCAGCCCGACCGCGGCCCCTTAAGCAGCGACCGTTTACCGTTTCTTCGGTTTCGTTTCCTCACCCGAGAGGCTGCCATGACTACGATCCAGATGTTTCGTCAACGATTCACGATCCGCACTGCTCCACGCCTCTGCCGCGGAACCGCCGCGGCCTTGTGGGGCCTGTGCCTGCTGGCCCCGCTGGCCGCCGCGGCCACGCTCGAGGTCGGAACTGGGAAACCGTTCGACCGAATCGAAGACGCCAATGCGGCGGCACGCCCCGGCGACGTAATCCTGGTCCATCCTCGCGCCGACGGCCAGCCCTACAAACAGACCGCCGTCTTCGTTCGCCAGCAGCGGCTGACGTTTCGCGCCGCTGCGGCCGCCGGCTCGCAGCGGGTCACGATCGACGGCAGCGGCTTCGATTATAGCGGCCGGGGCAGTACGCCGCGGGCCATCTTTCAGTTCAATGCCGGCACGGATCACTGCGTGCTCGAAGGGTTTGAATTGACCGGCGCTCACAACGGCAGCCATAACGGCGCCGGCGTGCGAATCAACCAAGCCAACCATGTGACCGTCCGGCACTGCTCGATCCACGGCAATGATATGGGAATCATGTCCAACGGCGACGGCAGCTTGGACCGCGGCGTGAACCAGCGGATCGAATTCTGTGCGATCCACCACAACGGCGATCGGGCCGATCCCGGTTACAATCACAACCTGTACCTGGGCGGGACCAGCGTGACGCTGCACGCCTGTGAAGTCCACTCCGCCTTGACCGGCCACAATGTCAAGAGCCGCGCCCATTTCAACTGGATCGAGTACTGCTATGTCCACGATTCGGCCAACCGCGAGTTCGACCTGGTCGACGCGGCCGATACCGCTCGACCCGGCAGTCATGCGGTGCTGCTCGGGAACATGATCGTCAAGGATCCGAACTGTCCCGGCAATCGTAGCGTGATCCATTTCGGCCAGGACGGAGGCAAAGAGCACGACGGGACGCTGCATCTGCGGTTTAACACCGTGATCACACCGTTCCTTGCCCCGGTCGTCGAGTTGTCGGCACCCGGAGCGAAGGCCGAACTGATCGGCAACATCGTCTGGGACGGCGGCCAGCGCCAAAACGGACAGAAGCTGGTTGCGGTCCGCGCCGGAGCCCGCCTGGAAAGCGCCTCGGGCCGGGACAACCGGCTTGGCGGCCTATTCCAGGGCCTCGACGGCACGGCCTTGGACGCGGCGACCAATCCGATTCGGCGTTTCGATTCGCCGCTGTTCGCCGATCCTGCGCAGCACGATTACCGCTTGCTGCCGGCCGTTGCCGGGCAACTGGTTGCCCCGCCGGACGCGATGCAGATCGCCTTGCCCGCGATGCCCGGCGCGGCACAAAGCGGCGGCGGCCCGCCGTTGGCTTGGCAGTATCGCCATCCGTCTGACAAGCAGCGGCGGGAAACGGAGGCGGCGTTGACGCTTGGCGCCTGCGGGCGGGCGAAATGAGGCAAGAGCCCGAGGCTGTTATATTGACGACAGCGGTTTGATGGTTTTTCTATGGTTGCCAGTGTTCCTTTTTCTGCGGAGAGACCCAAGATGCTTCGACGGCCATTCCTATTCTGTTTGGTGGCACTCTTCGGATGTGCGGACGTGTTCCTCGGAGCGGAAACGCTCGTTGGATCTGCGGGCCAGCAGCACTTCTCCGGCATCTATCCGCACTTGGCGTATTTCAATGAACAAGGGGAATGCGGCACGGGAGCCGTGGTGCCGTGGGCCGATCGGCTGTGGGTGATCACGTATGGCCCGCATCTGCCCGGCGGCTCGTCGGACAAGCTGTACGAAATCGACGCTTCGCTGTCGGTCGTCATTCGGCCGGAGAGCATCGGCGGCACGCCCGCCAACCGCATGATCCATCGCGAGTCGAACCAGTTGTTCATCGGACCGTACGCCGTCGACGCCCAACGCAACGTCCGGTCGATCCCCTATGCAACGATGCACGGCCGCCATACGGCTAACATGCGTCACCTGACGGACCCCGCGAACAAGATCTACTACGCGACGATGGAGGAAGGGTTCTACGAGGTCGATGTGCATACGCTGGCGGTCACCGAGTTGTATGCCGACGCGAACCGCGATCCGAAGGGCCTGGCCGGCTCGCTGCTGCCCGGTTACCACGGCAAAGGCGCCTATTCGGGTCAAGGCCGGGTGGTATACGCGAACAACGGCGAGGCCTCGGCCGAAGCCCGCCGCCGCCCGGACATCCCTTCCGGCTGCCTGGCCGAGTGGGACCGCCGGGACTGGACGGTCGTGCGGCGGAACCAGTTTACCGAAGTGACCGGCCCCGGCGGGATCCATGGCAACGCACATCCGGAGACGGACCCGATCTGGAGTATCGGCTGGGATCACCGCTCGTTGCTGCTGAAGGTGCTCGACGGCGGCCGCTGGCATCTGTATCGCTTGCCCAAGGCCGCCCACACGTACGACGGAGCGCATGGTTGGAATACCGAATGGCCGCGGATCCGCGAAATCGGCGAGGACGATCTGCTGATGACGATGCATGGGACGTTTTGGCGGTTTCCGTCCTCGTTCTCCGCCGCCCGCGCCGCCGGCATTCGGCCGCGTTCGACGTACCTGAAGATCATCGGCGATTTCTGCCGCTGGCACGACCGGCTGGTGTTCGGCTGTGACGACGCCGCCAAATCGGAATTCCTGAACAAACGCCGAGCGAAGGGCGCCTTGCAGGGGCCGGGCCAGTCCCAGTCGAACCTCTGGTTCACCGATCCAAAGCTGCTCGACCAACTCGGCCCCGCCTTGGGCCGCGGCGCCGTGTGGATCAAAGACGCCGTTTCCGCCGGCGCGTGGTCCGACCCGTACTTGTTTGCCGGCTACGATCGACGCGGGGCACATCTGAACCATGCGGGCGATGCACCCGTGACGTTTGATTTCGAGGTGGACTCGGACGGTCAAGGCCGCTGGAGCAAGCTGCGCAGCGTCACGGTGCCAGCCGCGGGATACGCGTGGGTGGAGTTCCCGTGTGGCGAACAGGGGGAATGGATCCGCGTTCGCCCGGATCGTGATTGCGATCAGGCGACCGTGTTGTTCCAATATTCCAACGCCGATCCCCGGCCCGAAACGGCCGACGCGATCTTCGACGGCTTGGCGCGAGTCGACGA
>Ga0366819_10012_pt1 | contig 122796 bp, 86 predicted proteins | sample TotcelFGM3001N15_FD_207091 | JGI IMG/M metagenome (GOLD analysis project Ga0366819, IMG submission 207091) | Enriched cells from coal bed in the Powder River Basin, Montana, United States - Total cells FGM rep3 HSBNCT.FGM.300.1.N15 ... | reverse complement strand
GATCGGCGGCTCTGGTCCAGCGACTGGTTACGTGTCGATTCTCGCGGATGACCGCACGGCATGCTACCCCAGGCTATTCGTTTGGCGAATACCACGTGATTTTGTATGGAAACTTGATGTCCGTCGAATCGGGGTCGCGGACCCATCGACAGCGAATACCCGGTTGCGGGCGTGATGGAGGATCGCCTATTGTGAGCATTCGCTCGATTATCTTTGGTGAAGTGTCGCCAGTGAGGAACTGGACGCCGCCATCCGCGAATACGGCATTCGTCCCGTTAGTGTGCTCGCTCGAGATGACCTGGACCGTGGGATACCCCGAACTTGAAAACCCCATGCTGGAACGGCTACGGATGGTGAAGTCGAGTTGATCGAATCGGAGGTCGCGTGGGTCCACCCAATGAACGCCCAATCTGCTATTCTCCACAATCAAGAGCGATCTGGATGGCTGGGCGAACTCCTGCAGACAGCTGGCCGATGGGGCGGGCCACGCGGTGGGTCCTCCCGTGACAGTAAAATAGCTTGTCGTCCCCGGTTGGACCAGTTCGCTTGGACAGCGGAAAAAGTGGAGGTCAATGTCGTAGTATGGCGCGAGACTGAATTCCTTCCCGGCGTTCCGATACGCAGCGGCATACTTGTCGTATAGGTTGTTGCTCGTAATGAACGGCAAGACGCCCACTCTCCACCCAAACCGTCGCTGACCGTTCTGGTCAAGCACGTAAGGATACGGAAACTGCCTATATGTCTCGTGGTAATTGAGCAGTCCCAAGCCGATATGACAGAGGTTACGCGCACAGGCCAATCGCCGCGCTTTCTCACGAGCTGCTTGAATCGCCGGAAAGGTCACGGACAACAGACCGCACGCAATGACAATTAGGACGAGCAAGTTACGCAGCGATAGCCATCGTGCCCCATACTCGGCCGAAGGAGTCGCTTCGATGCTCACATCCGGTGCATTGGACTTGGGATCAATCATCAACCGCCGACTGTAAGATTCTTGCCATCCGATGGGCGACTAACCCTGCGACACGTAACGTTACGGGTAACGCGGCCGGGAGTTGACGTTGCCGAGCGAAGCGAGTCCCACCGCGTTTTCCGGCTCGCGTTCACCCGATTGTTACGCCACATCGTGCGCGTCCTTGATTTTCCACTTCTTTCACGCGAGCATGAAATAGGCATGGAATCCCATGGCCACAATGATGCCCGCGACGCTCAAGTATTTTCCGATCTCATGATAATAGACGAGTTTCGGATGGTTGCCCCAAAACCATTGGAAGTGCATGAAACTTGCCACGAATAAGAAAAACACTCCCATCGATATTGCCGATCCACCGTGTATGTCAAGAAGAAGTCCACGACCAATTGGTTGGAAGCCTCTCAGGGTGATGTTGAGCGTTTTGGCGTGGCCAGTTGCGCAACAAAGCGTGCCGTAGGTCAACGGAACCAGGGCAAACACGACACCAGCAATCCACATTTGGGCTTTGTCCCCGGATGGTGGACTAGTGAGTGCATCGGCCAAGTCGAATATTTGCTGGTTGCGGCTCATTGAATGCAAGTCGTAACGACGCGTCTATTTTCGATGGGACGTCCAGTGGCGAACTTGTAATTCTCCCGGTATTATCCGGCACCCGAATCCGTGTTCTCTGGCCGGGTGGCTTGGATATTGCCGGGCTCGTCGAGTGATAGTTTACAGGCGCAAGGGGAGTCATTGCAAGGGTTTCTGGAAATTTCTTGGGGGGGTGGGAAGCGTTTTATCGCGGCCAGATAACGCCGATCAGACGCAGTGATCAAGAGCAGTTAGCATGGGGGGTGTGTGTCAGTGTGCATGTTCTCTGGCCTCTAGCGGCCAGAGAATACTGCGGACGGCTCAGGCGGGTGAGCGGTCGGAAGTTGTTTGACTAAAAGAGTTTGCGTCTGCTCGGCGACGAGGTCTGCGGGGCTGTTATCTGGCCGCTTATGGCCAGATAACAGGGTGCGTACCGCCTTCGAGAGGGGCTGTCCGAGCGTTTATTTCGAGCGGCGATAGCACTCCGGCCAGATAACACGTCAGGGAGGTGGCATGGGTTGTCCAGCGAAGACATTGGCGCATCACGGGTTCGTAACGGGGTTGGATGTCGGGGCTTGCAGCTTATCTGGCCGGGCGTCGCGAGGAAGGGCAGTGCGACGGAAAAAAGTTCGTCGGGTGTCTTGACAACTGATGATCTGTACATGTAGTATGCGCAAGTGTACTTTGTGAGGTGCGGGCCGGGTTCGCGGACACGGCGTTGGTGCGTTGCCAGGGGCCTCCGCGGGCCGACGGTTCCCGCGGGTCGATGGAGGACGTGTCATGACTCAGGTCAATCCCGCACAGGTGCCGGAAGCCGGCAAGCCCAAGCTGTTGGACCAGGTGCGTCAGCGCTGCCGCGTACGGCACTTGGCGCTGAAGACGGAGCAGGCGTATGTGAACTGGATCCGGCGGTTCGTCATGTTTCACCACGTTCGGCACCCGTTGGAGATGGGCGCAAAGGAGGTGAGCGCGTTCTTGACGCATCTGGCGGTGGAAGGTCGAGTGGCGGCCTCGACACAGAACCAGGCGTTGTCGGCGTTGCTGTTCCTGTACCGCGAAGTTTTGGAACGCGATTTCGGCTGGCTGGACGACGTCGTGCGGGCGAAGAAGCCGAAGCATCTGCCGGTGGTGTTCACGCCGGAGGAGGCGATGGGCGTGATCGGGGAGTTGCAAGGCCGGCGTTGGCTGATGGGGATGCAATTGTACGGAGGTGGATTGCGGCTGAACGAGGGCCTCCGGCAACGGGTGAAGGACTTGGACTTCGAGCGGCTGCAAGTCACCGTGCGGGACGGGAAGGGGGAAAAGGACCGCGTGACGTTGTTGCCCGAGGCGGTCGTGGAGCCGTTGAAGGAGCACTTGGCAAACGTGCGGAAGGCTCACGAGCGGGCGTTGGCGGAGGGTTATGCCGGCGTCGAGTTGCCTTACGCGTTGGCCCGCAAGTACCCGAGTGCCGACCGCGAGTGGGGCTGGCAGTATGTGTACCCGTCGGACCGCCCGTCGCGGGATCCGCGCAGCGGGGCTTGGCGGCGGCATCACTTGGACGAGTCGTTCATGCAGGACGCGGTGCGGGCAGTAATCCGCAAGCTGGGCATCGAAAAGCTGGCCGGCTGTCACACTTTTCGGCATTATGCCGCGTGCCGGATTATGCCGACTCGACTCCTCGCCTGACGGGAAAGCCGGGGAGTCCCGCGGATTGATTGTCGTGTGACGCGGCATAATCAAAGATTCTCCAGGAAGGCCAACAGCTCGTCATCCGGACGGTATCGCCGCGGCTTGACGCCCAGGGGTACGACGCGGGACAGGGCCTGTTCCTTTAGACGAAGGTCCGCATGGAGGTACATTTGGGTCGTCTCGACTGACTCATGTCCTAGCCACAGTGCGATGACCGAGCGGTCGATGCCGTGTTGCAGGAGTTCCATGGCTGCGGTGTGGCGAAGCACGTGGGGCGTCACCGTTTTCCGTTTGAGGGAGGGACATCGTCGCACTGCGGTGTGGCAATGGCGAGCAACCAATCGTTCGACAGCATCCCGACTCAGTGCTCCGCCGCGACTGCTGGGGAAGATCGGCGCTTCGGGATCATTGGGGCATTCGCGGAGGCAGGCGACGAGGAGCCTCACCGCCTCCTTGCGAAGAGGAGTGCAACGCTGCTTTCTTCCTTTCCCCTTGCACTGCACGTGAGCTCCGCGCCCCAGCCTGACGTCCTGGCGTTGCAAGCCGATAAGTTCCGAAACTCGCAGGCCCGTCTGGATGGCGACCAGCAGGAGGCCCTGGTCCCGCCGGCCGATCCAGGTGGTCGTATCCGGCGCCGCAACCAGCGCGTCGATCTCCTCACGCGTGAGGTATGCGATTGGCCTTCGCTCGTAACGTTTGCTCGGAATCGCCAGGATCCGGCGACACTGGTCCTCGCAACTTGGTTCCTCGAACGAAACGTAGCGGAAGAAGGAATGGATGGCCGCCAAACGGGCATTCCGGGTTCTGATGCTGTTGGAACGTTCGGCTTCGAGGTGGTCGAGGAACTCACCGATGAAGCGTGCGTCCAGTTCTTTGAGGGCCAGCTTTGAAGGTTCCTTTTTCAAGCGTCTCGCAGCAAATCGCAGGAGCAGTCGAAAAGCGTCTCGATATCCGGCGATGGTCTCGGGGCTGGCCTTGCGTTGCCGGAGGAGACGTTCGGTGAAGAAAGCTTCGACAAGTTTCGGGAAATCGCTGTGTCGGGTCATCGCTTAACCTCCGTTCTTTTTTCCAGTCTGCGTGTGGCCAACTCCAGCAACTCCGGAACGGCCTCGATGTACCAGTAGGTGTCATTGACGTGGGCATGACCCAAGTAGGCCGCGAGTTTGGGAAGTTCCCTCTCGACGTCCACCCCTTGGCGATACCAAGTCACGAGCGTGCGCGCTGCAAATCGATGGCGCAGATCGTGCAGCCGGGGACCGTGGCCATGACGGTTGTTAAGTACCGGGGAGCGAAGGCCCACCGCGCGTGACACCTTGGCAAAGGTGTACCGAGTGGCGCATCCGCTCACGCGCGTGCCGCGCTCCGACAGAAAGAAGGCCGGCGTGGGGGGGCGGCGAACAACACGGTCCCTCACGAGTGCGTAAGCGGCGAGGACTTGACAGGTCGATTCGTGCAGAAGGACCAGCCGGGACTTGCCGAACTTCGTCCGCCGAATCCTGAGGATTCCCTGCTCCAGATCCACATCTTCGCGATCAAGGGCTAACGCTTCGCTGACACGCATCCCGGTCACTGACAAGAGGCCAAAGATCGTGGAGTAAGTGCGTCCTCGCAGACCTTGCGGAGAAGCCAGGCGAGTTGCCGCTCGGATCAGCGCCGCAATCTCTGCATCGGTGTAGATGTAAGGCGGCCGACGCCGATAGCGATAGGGCAAGATCCCCACGGGAGGCACTTCGGTACGTCTGTCTATCGCGCTGAGCCAGACGGCAAAGCAGCGCACCATCCGGAGGCGAGACGCCCAGGTTACGGGCTGCGCCTGAGCCGGTTCCCGAGCCCAGCGCAGTGCCAAGTCCGTCGTGATGTAGGAAGCGCCCTGGCGTTTGGCGAAGGCCACGAAGTCTTGAAGTCCGCTGTCGACTCCCCGTAGTTGGGATCCCAGCTTCCGGCGAAGCGCCAGGTATTTTTTCAAGGCAACAGAGAGCGTGTTCATCGTCCACCTCCCTTCTTGGGCCACGGCAGAGCCAGAGAACGGAGCCCCTGCAAATCGACTTTGGCATAGATCTCCGTGGTGTTCGGCGCGCGGTGGCGGAGAATCTGGCCGATCTCCGCCAAGGAGGCCCCGCGGCGGAGCATGCCCGTCGCCAACGAGTGGCGTAGGAGATGCGCTCCCTTGTGATTCGGCTGCAGCCCAGCTCTTCGCACGGCGCGGCAGACAATGGTACTGAGGGAGCTCGGATGGGCGAAGCCTCGATGCGGGGCTCGATTCCGGATGAAGACGCGTCGTGTGCTGCAGCATGGGCGATCTTGGCGGATGTACGTCGCGATCGCTTCCCCGACGTCGGAAGGAAGCGGAAGCTGGTCGTAATAACGCCCCTTCCCACGCACCGTGAGCACACCGGCCCGCCAATCGATATCGCCCAGTTCCAACGCGAGGACTTCGCTCGCGCGGAGTCCCAGACGCGCCAGCAGCAGAAGCAGTGCATAATCCCGGCGACCGACCGCAGTCTCGCGATCACAAGCCTGGATCACCCGTTCCACTTCCTGCGGCTCAAGGTACCTCGGCACTTCCGCCAGCCGCCAAGCCGTCACGGTCGGAAGGACTCCGGCGAAGTCCCGCTTGGTCACTCCGGCTTGGAAGAGAAACCGGCAGAACGAACGCAGCGCCGTGACCATCAACTGCGTCACTTTGGGACTGCCGGAACGGCCGTGCCGCAGCACGAAGTTGGAGACATCGTCGGGGATGAGCTTCCGAAGACAGATCGGGCCTCGTCCAAAACGTTCGACCAGGAACTGTCGGACGAAGCCCCCATAGCGGGCGACTGTTCCAGGGCCAAGAGCACGTTCTTTCCGGAGATAGTCTTCATAACGTCGCCCCAGTGCTGCCAGCGGTGAGTGATCGGCTGCCGGCTCCGGCGACGGGACAACGCGTTTCGCACGCAAGTGCACCAGAAATCGCTGCACGGTTCGCGAATCACCTCTCCGGAGGCGTCCGTGCCGTCGTTGGTGCTCCAGGAATTGCTTCAGCACTTGCTCTTCCAGTGCCACGAGTACCAGACGCCTCCGTTTGAGCCACCGTTCGAGGTCGCCCAGCACCCACAACTGAGTGCGTAGCGTCGATAGCGTGTACCCCAGTTCCGTGGCCGCAACAAGGAATGAGTCCAAGTGCGGTCCCAATACGCCCGCCCTGCGGCGTGCAATAGCCGCCGGCCGTTTGAGAAGTTCTTCCAGCATCGCTCTCCTCCTTTGTGGTTGAATTGCCCCGAAGGAAAGCAGAACCGGATTATGCCGCGTCGGCAATGGATGCGACCTCGAAAAGCACCGCCAAGAGCCCTCGCAGTCAGTGCCGAGTCGGCATAATCCGGCACGCGGCATAATGCCCCTTATGCCGAGGTCGGCATAACAGACATTCTTTCGCGACGCACCTGTTGGCCACCGGCACGGACATCCGCACGGTGCAGGAGTTGTTGGGGCATAACGACTTGCGCACGACACAAATCTACACGCACGTGCTGAACTTGAACGGCTACGCGGTGCAGAGTCCGGTGGACCGATTCTGGGCATCGGCACTGAAACGGCGACAAGCCGACGCGAAGGGCAGATGATCTCGCCACGCGGCCTCGGCGGGGGCGGCCGTCTGACGTCCACTGGACCGTCGCGGCCCGCGCGGCGCCCACGGCCCTTGGGTTTACCCCGGGGAACTTCACCCTCCACCCAGAAAAACCCGACACAAAATACCCTTTCTCCTGCCGCCGACGGCGGCGGCGGGAGAAAGGGGGTGAAGTCGGGCGGTCGACGTTCTAGGCGGAGGAGTGAAACTCCGCCGAGGTAAACTCGGCGGCCTCCGGCTGGACGGCGAACAACCGCTCATCTGGGCTGCGGTTCCGCCCAGTACCCAGCTGCAGAGCGTCTGATCGACAGTCAATCCATCGCCCCGTCAAGCCGGTCGATACGGATGCTCGTACGGCGGACGGTAATCGCGTTTTAACAGCGCGGCGGCAGCGGGATTGTCGACGATCTGCTCGGCGGCTTCGTCCCAACGGACGACGGAGTTGGACTCGTACGCGATCATGCCCAACTGGACGGTCGTCGTCGAGCGATGGGCCTCGTCGACCGTACACGCCGGCTGTTGGCGCGTTCGCACACACTTCAAAAAGTCGGCCATGTGCGCCGTGCCGAGATCGCCGGCAACGGCATGCTCCTCGCGCTTGGCAGGCTGGTCCTTGGGAATGACCACCCATCGCTGGTCGGCGGCAAACACGGTCGCTTCGTTGCCGTAGAACAAGATCCCGTTATTGATCGACGGATCCCACTCGGTGGCTCCCCACAGCCGATGGCGCCACACGACCGGCAGTTGTTCGAACTCGAAGTGAACCGTCAACGTGTCCGGCGTGGTAATCTTGCCTTGCAGATGGTACAGCCCGCCTGCGGCGGTGATCTGTTTGGGCGTCATCAAGCCCAGCATCATCCGCGTGGCGTCGATGTTGTGGATGCCCCAGTCGACCAAATGCCCGTGGCCGCTGGTCTTTTCCAGCCGCCAGTTCTTGTGGCCCACCTGAGGACTGTACGGGATCTTCGGTCCGGGGCCGCACCACAGGTCCCAGTCCAGCGTTGCGGGCGGTTCTTGCGGCGTCGGGTCCAGCGTGCCGGCGCGATAGTGGATCTGCACGTCGGCCTGGACGATCTTCCCCGCTTTGCCCGCCTTGATGAATTCCGCCGCCTCGTGAAACGCCTTGCCTTGCCGCCGCTGAAACCCGACCGAAACGATGCGGTCGGCGTGCTGCTTGGCGGCTTCGACCATGGCGCGGCCTTCGCGCACGTCGTACGCCAGCGGCTTCTCGGCGTACACGTCCACGCCGCGTTCCAGACAGGCGATCAGCTGCAGCGCGTGCCACTGCGGCGGCGAGCCGATGACCACCACATCCAAGTCGGCTTTTTCCAGCATCTCGTGTACAGCTTGAACGTCTGCGGCTTTTTGCCTTGCAGCTTGTCGAGTTCGGCGACGCTTTGTTCCAAGTGCTTGCTGTCCACGTCACAGACCGCAGTCACCTCGACGCCGCCCACCTTGAGCGCCGCTTTGGCGTCAACCATGCCGTACCAGCCGACGCCGATCACGCCCATTTTAAACGGCTTTTCATCGACCAGCTGCCCGCTATGCACGCTGCGTTGTTCTCATGATACTTAACTCCTGTGATTGCCCATCAGGTGCCCCAGGACCAGCATCTCCAATTCTTCGTAATCGCGGGCCGCCGTCAACTGTGCAGCCGCGTCGTGGGGGAACGAGCGGACCTTTTCCACCAGCTGCAGGAAGATCGCTCGGCTGTTGGACAAGTGCTTGCACGCCACATCTGCCTTCTGCGTCCGCATCGCTTTGACGTCCAGTCCCACGTAGCGGCCGGTGGCCGCGTAATCCGCTAATTCCAGCACCCGCACCTGGTTGAAAGCCACGCGCAGATTGGCCGCGCCGAACGACTTGTCCTGATCGTACTTCAAACCGTTCTGGTCGTTCAGGTGGACGCTGAACAACTTGCCCGCCGACAGCGCAAAGGCCATTTCGTCCGAGGGGTCCAAGCCGGCCAGCAGGGCGTGCGCCGTCTCGATCAAGCCGCCGACCCGTTGGGGATCGGCCGTCTGGTGAGCGAACGCCAGCGCATGGCCGATCGTCGGCAGGTACGCCATATCGGTCGGCTCGTTCGGTTTGGGTTCGATCGCGATTTCGATTTGGGAATCGTATTCCAGCATCGCATTGACGGCTTCCAACAGCCAGCGGTGGGCCTCGATCGCGTTCTTGGACTCGCGGATGTACGTGCCTTCGCGAGCCAGCCAAAGCACGATCAGCTTGGTGCCCAGAGCCTCGGCCACGTCGATCGTCCGCTTGGCCCGCTCGACGGCCCACTTGCGGCACGCCGGATCGTTCGCGGACGGAAAAGGACGGACGGAGGGGACGGGGACAATACTGTTCGGCACGAAACTTGTGCATGCATTTTAGCTGCGTTTGGCACACGGCTATCTAGCCCATTTTGGCCATCGCATGGTTTCTGTCAAATTGGCAGGAGTGCCTGACTTTCTTGCCTACGGCACTCGACGTCTCGACCAGTAGTCGGGGCGGCGTTTTCCATGAGCCACCGCAACGATCCAGATCGCGTCTTCAAGTTCGCGGTAGAACACGATGTAAGGGAACCGTCGCACAATGCGGTAGCGAAATCGGGTGCTCTTGTACGGGGCGCCGCCGTGCGGATTCTGCTCGATGCGACGAACGGCGGCTTCGACTTCGGTCTGCAGATCCAAGCCAAGGCCCGATCGGAGCCGTTCGTAGTAATCGACGGCCTGTTCGAGTTCGGCGCGCGCAGAGCGGTGGAACCGTGCCTGTTTCATGAGGAGTACTTGGCCCGCAGCTCGGCGAAGACGGAGGCGGCAGGTTCACCGGGTTCCAATCCGTTCTCGATGTCCGTCAGCCGACGGGAAAGCTCCGCGTCCCAGGCAGGCTCCGCGTCTGGATCTTGGCCCTCGTCCAGGGATTGAATGAGAAAATGAGCTAACTCCGCTCGATCCCGCAGGGAAAAGCCGAGGAGCCGCGTTTTCATTCTTTCTGCTGTTTCGGTCATGCAAAATCGCCTCTCATCACGCACCAGCCATGACTCAAGCCCTGTTTAGCGTACAGATTCTCGGATTCGATTGCAAGGCGTGGCAACGAATGCGTGCCACGCCTGACGGGCGTGGCCCTGCTCGGTGTGACGGGCGCTGCCCTGCGTGTGGCACTACTGCATCCCCGCTGCCGCGCCCACTGTAGCCAGTCTTGGGTCATGGCTTCGACATTCCCGCGATGTTCCGGCGGGACCGGGTTTTCGCCCGTGATGGCACGCAGCGCCCAGAACCAGTGACCGCCTCGTTGGCGCATCTCGTCGAAAATGAACGGCAAAGCGGTTTCGCCCATTCCGATGATCGCCTGGTAGGCTGGAAGCATCGCTCTGTCGGTCGATGACGACAGCGGCCCGGCTTGCTGGCGCCACTCGGCCGCCAACCTCTGGAACCTTGTTTTGGATGTGGCAAGCTGATCGACGTAGTCTCCAATCAGCCGATCGAGCGTCGTTCGGCGGTCGCCGGCCGCCTGTTCCGCTTGTTGCACCGTTCTTTCGTCAAGAGCGATGGTGATGGTGGTCATGGCAGTTTTCCTCTGGCTACCACGGCCTGATCCAGAGATTGGCCCAGCGATTGAGCGCCGCGTAGGGGCCGCCGGTAGGGGCGATCGACCAGCTTTCGGCCTGGCCGCCCGTGAACCGGGTGCGCCCCACTTGGATGCCCCATGGATACGTTTCCGACGGGCCGATCTCGCCGAAGTCCTTCATCGGAATCAGGAGTTCCACGGTCCAGCGATCGTCTTCCTTCTTGACCACCGCCTTGGTCCCGGGGTTCCACAGGATCGGAAGCGTCGCGCGTTCGATAATCGCCACGTCGGTGGATTCGTCCCAAATAACGCCGTTCGGATTGACGACGATCTTGAAGTAGGAACGCTGCGGAGTGTTGACATAGACCTCGACGACGTCGTCGTCAAAAATGCCCGCGTCGTCGTTCGCCCGACAGTTCGCTTTGAGTTCACTCATCTGACTTTCCGGACAGATCGCGGCGACGATCAGCGCCGACTTGTCCCGTGTCATGTAGATCGCTGCGCGGGTCGGCGCGGCGTTCTTCGGCGGCGGCTCGCCCGTCCGGTTGTCGCGCAGGGACATCCAGCCGTACCGGTACTTGCTCACGTCGCCGTCCATACCCGGCCATGCGATGTCTACCGGATACGCCCGCACAAGCGGCCCCGTTCGCGTTAGATTGGGGAACAGCCCTTTGAGCGACAGCATCTCTTCTTGCATCCGTGTGATGCGACGCGCATAGACCGTATCGTCGCCGGCCTTGGCGCGTGCCCGAGCGAGGATCTCGAAAAAACGGTCTACATCCGGCTCCTTGAGGAATCCGGTGGTCAACGTGACGCTGCGCGATTCCTGCCGCATCCAGACCTGTTCAGCAAACTCGATGAACTCCTGCATCTCCGCGGCAGCGGGACCGAAGAAGAGCGTGTAGTACTCTTCCAGCATTTTGTTCCGGTCCAGATCCGGATCCCAGAAGAGCTTGTTCTGCCAGTACACCATCAGGTGGATCAAGCCGGGGGTGTTGAGCCTGAATTCCTCGCGTCCCTCGGGGGTCGTTACCCGGGTCGGCTGGATTTCGATGAATTTCCCGTCGCAGATCGGCAGAATCTGCTGTATCTCCTGCTGAAGCGATTCTGTGAAAAAGACGGGATAGCGCGGGTGCGTGGGCGTGCGATACCAGAGGAAATAGTTCCACACCGGTGCTCGGCGCGGTTCGTTCATCAGCCCGCGCCACTGCTGCCACGCATCGGCAACGATGCGCGCCTCGGTGTTGAGAACCCGGTTGGCAGGGCTGTAACCTTGTAGCGGCACGACGAGATTGCCAGGGAATTGCTCGATCTTGGTCGGGATGAGCCGCGCGCCGTAGCCGGTCATGTACAGGAGGTATTTGTCCGGGTGCGATTTCTTCAGCTCCCGGGCCAGATAGACGTGAAAATCCCACACGTAATTGGACGCCTTCTGTTCCTCGCTGTCGTCCGGTTCGCCGTACGCGCTCAGGTCGCGAGCATCCATCTTCACGCCGCCGTCCGGAGGGCCGACGGTCATGGCCGACAGATCGGGAAACGTGTCGAACACCTTGTTCATGTACGTGACCGCAGCCAAGCGGAAACCGGGATCGGTGTAGCGCGGCATGCCGCGTCCCGGCGGATAGCCGACGTAAGGCTTGCCGTCGGCCCCGCAGGCCAGCCATTCGGGATGCCGTTGCTGTTGCTCCAGGGAGCTGTAGATGGCGTAGGTGGTGTGATTGTAGAGAATCGTGTTGTGATTCCCCGCCTTCAGCCGCTTCAGCCAAGCGATGCCTTCGCCATCGGAACGCATCGCGTTGTAGAAACACCACTCGCGGCGGTCGAAATTCGCCTCCCTGACCAAGTGTTGCTCCGCAACCGTGACTGTCGGCTTGTGCGGGATGACCGTGCCGTCTTCATACGGCATGTACCAGCGCACGCCCAGTTGCTCCAACAGTTCCGCCACCGCATACCAGGTCCCGGTGTCGTCATTGCTGTGGATTTGCAGCGACTGATTCCACTGGCCGAGGTGATCGTCCAGATGCTGCGTGGTGAATTGGTAGCCGCAGAACTCCTGCCACTTTCTCAAGCCTGGAGAGGGAAACCCCTCTGGTTTGGCGGTGGTCTTGCCGAGGATCTCGCTGCCCCCGAGATAAACGCTGTCCGAGCCCGTCTGACCGTAGGGGCAGAGATCACGCTGCTTGTCCGGGCCGACGAGGATCACGCGGTTCGGCTCGGCGAGAATCTCCAACCCGCTGGTGCTGAAGGGGGCCGGCTTGAACCCGAGTTCCCGCGTAAACTGGCTTTCACCCACGTAAACCTGGACAGCCGCGCCGGGCGACGGCGCCGTCACGATCGGCAGTTCCGCGCCGGACATCTGCTTCAGGTGCTCTCGCAGGTCCTGCGCCGCCAGTCTCACCGCCTGGATCGCATCCGGAGCGATGACGATTTCGGACACGCCTCTCCCGTCCTTAACAAGTTCCACTTCGCCCCGCGATGCAGCACTGATGGCGAGCACCACGACAACGGCTATCATCCCGGGACAACTTCTCGCATTCTTCACGATGGTCGCTCCACAACGGGGAATCGTTTCTGAAGTTCCAGGACGCTATTTACCGCCCTTGATGAGCAATCGCCAGCGGGAGGTGGAGCGGTTCCCGGCCTCATCGGTCAGGCTGGCCCGCAGTTCGTAGACGGCGCTGGTCAGCGAAGTGCAATCGAGGCACAGGGTACAGGCGTTGGGATCCTCGCCGCGTTCGATCGGCAACGGCGGACCGGCGCCCCACTGGACCGTCACTTCGCGCAGCCGGCTGGGACCCACCGCGCGCACCGTCAGCCGCTGGACGCCTTCGAGTCGCGCCGTACCCCAGGGCACGTGCGTCGGCGCCGACTCGAGCAGGGCCAGCGGCCAATCGCCGGCTCGGGCCACCGTCCAGCTCAGCTTGCCGTCGCTGAGACAGCAGAGACGCAGACTGCCGCTGTCGATCACGGAGGGCACGGCCAGCGATAACGTGCCGGTGTAGGCATCGGCGGTATCATACGAACCGTGCAGATGACCGGCGAAGTGCCCGGCGATCCGCTGCTGCTGAGCCAGCGCGAGATACCGCACCGCTGTCCGGCCCGCAACGCTGACGAAGCCGGGCGAAAGACTGAAGGCGACCGCATCCGGCGCCAGCAGCGGTTCATGGGCAAACGTGAAGAAGTGCTTGATCTCGTCCGCCGAGGCACTCGCCACTTGACGCTCCAGCACCGCCAACGCCTCGTCGGGCCGATGGAAGTTGAGGCCCACAAACCGGTGCCCGTCCACGTCGAACGCCGGGTGGGTCGGGCCCACGAGACGATTGAAGGCTCCGGGGTCGGCCGGCCGATCGTGGTTGCCCTGGACGGTGTATACCGGCACGCCGGCACGGTCGAGCTCGCTACGGTAGCGGGCCAGGGAAGCCTCATCGCCCAACTCCGTGACGTCTCCGGTCACGATGACGAAGGCGGGCTGGATGACGCGGATGGCGTCCACGACGCGCCGCAGATCCCGCACGCCCTCCTCGCGGAACCGCCCCTGGGCGGTGACGTTCACGTGCGGATCGCTGAGATGCACGAAGACCACGGCCGCGGCCACCGAACACGCCGGCGTGAGAGCGGCGAACAAACCCACGAGCATCAGCATTCGGCGCATACAATTCGCTCCCGTGAAACCACTGGCCCGCAAGCCATCCCGTCGTGCTTACCGGTCTGGTTCAATCGCAGATGCAGGCAGTATAGCGGCTCCGCGGACCCGCGCGTCAGCCGGGGTTGACTCGTCACGCGTACTGCGGGATCTTTAGCGTTTCGCCGTCTTTCATCGCGGACAGGTGCGCGTAGTAGCCGGGGACGGTCATATTCAACGCATCGATCACGTCGACTGCCGGTTTGCGGCCGCGCAAAATGGCGTCGACAAAGTCGTCGCCGAGATAGCCGTGCGAGCCGCCATGCCCGCCCGGCTGGACGCCCGGCGGCAAAGCGTATTTCTTGATCTGCACACCGTTCCGGATCGCTTCGTCATAACGCTTCTTGCCGGTCGCGTCGCCGGCAAAGGTTTTGTTGAATCCGCCATACTCGCCTCGAATACGTCCCGCTTCCAGATACTCGCCCTGCGAATAGCAAACGATCATCCGGGACATGCCGCCTTCGGCCGTGCGGAACAGACCGACTTCGGATTTGAAAATGTTCCCAATCGCGTTGGGAACCCGTCGGGATTCGTCAAAGTACGGCGTCCCCTGGCACGAGACATCAACGAAGCTTTTGTGCGTGACGCTGACGTAGTAGGCCGTCGCGTGCGTGGGATACCACATCGGACAGCCGTTCTTTCGCCAGTCCTTGTAGGACCCCAGCGACGGAGCACCCACCGAATGCGGATGACAATACTCGCCTTCGGAATACACGATCCGGCCGAAGACGTCGGCGGCGAAGAGTTTTTCCATCGCGTACAGATCGTCATGGAACGCGGAGGTTTCGAACATCGCATATACCAGCCCCTTGTTTTTTCGGCAGCATTCCAACAGCCGGTCGGCATCTTCGATCTCTCCTCGAAATGCCGGCACCGCGGTCGCTACGTGCTTGCCATGCTCCAGGCACAGGATGGCGTGCTTGGCGTGACCGGGAGCGTCCGTGGCGCAATAAATGGCTTCGATCGAATCGTCCTTGACCATCTCTTCCAAGGACGGATATGTCTTTTCACACTTCGCTTTACGAGCCATCTCGGCACAGCGATCCGGAAACAGATCGCTGACGGCGACCAGCTCGACGTTGGGATGATTCTGGAGATCGAATGCCAGGCCGAATTGGCACAGGCCGTGGCCGACGATCCCGACCCGAACCTTGCGATCGCTGAACGGCTGCCACTTTTTCGTGCGGTCATAGTCGGTCTTGGTCTGGTCAAACCCGGGAATGGCCTCGGCGGCCTGCGCGGCACCCAGCAGCGAGTTTCCGGAGGCGGCAACGGCGGCGGAAGCCGCCAAAAACGATCGGCGGGATACTTGCGTCATTTCGAACACTCCTTCCATTAGTTTTATCACGATTCATCCGTGGTTCGCTCCGCTATCGGTGGATGCTCAAGAACGCGACTCAAACGCGCGGACGTTCGTCTGTTGATACCCCATAACCAAGATCCGGTCTACCCGCCCCAAGCGATCCTTTGACTTACGCCAGGCACTGCTGCATGTATTCGATGCTGTCGCGGGCCAGCGTTTCCGCGCCGGGTGTGTAATCGAAAACTTCGACCGAGACCCAGCCTTGATAGTCGATCTCCCGCAAGGCGGCGAAGATCGGCCGGAAATCGACGTTCCCCATGCCGGGGCCGCGGCGGTTGGGATCGTTGGCGTGGAAATGCTCGAGCCAGGCCGCGCTGGCGCGGATGATGTCCGCAATCGGTTTGTCTTCGGTGGACATGGCCTTGACGTCCAGATGCAAGCGGCAGCGCGGGGAGGCAACCAATTCGATCAAACGGATGCCCAGCTCGGCGGTCCGCAGAAAGTCGCCCTCCTCCGGTCCCAACGGCTCGACGGCCAGCACGACGCCGCATTCCTCCAGAGCCGGAACGGTGCCGCGCAACACGTCGGCCGCATACTCCAACGCTTGGTCATGCGTTACGCCCGGCAGCAAGTTTCGCTGCTTGGGCGAGCCCAACACCAGTACGTTGCCGCCCAAGTCCCGGCACATCCGCGCCAATTCGCCCAGGTATTCGCTGGTCCGCCGCCGGACCTCGGCCTCGGGACTGGTCAGGTAATAGCCTTCGGTAAAGGCCAGCAGCCAGTGCAGTCCGACGACCTCGAGTCCGGCATCCTCGGCTTGCCGACGGATCTCGCGCCGCCGGTCGGCAGAGATTTCGTAAGCGTTTTTGTGAATCGTGAACGGCGCAAATTCGATCCCGGTGTAACCGCACTGACGGGCAAAGGCGAACGCCTTGTCGAACGGCCAATCCTGAAAGGTTTCGTTGCAAATGGCGAATTTCATGGCTCGTAATCTCCTCATGTATGGCAAGCGGCAGGCCATCAATCACCGATGACCAGTTCCGCCAGGTAAATGGCTGTGATCGGCCGGCCCGATTCGTCGCGTTCGTGACTGGAGTAGTAGGACACCAGCGCCCGGCCGGGAGCCAGTTCGATGAACCCAGGATAAGAGTTGTCGCCGCCGCTGGGCAACTCGGCAAACTCATGCAACACATCGCCCGCCAGCCAGCAGAGCGACGTTTTCGGACCGCCTTCCTTGGTGGTCTTGCGGCCGCCGACCAGATAGCGGCCACCCCACTTGGCAAGCAACGGTCCGCCGATGTAACGATCCAGGTCTTGGCGATCCCATTGCGTGTACGGCGGGCGGGACCGCAGCAGCTGCGCGGCTGCGCTGCCGCGCCGGCCCACGCCCACGAGGCTGCCGTCCGCTTCGAACAAGAACGCGGTCTCGTCCCCGGCAATTTCCTGAAACACGGCCCGTTTGCGCCAAATCAAGCCGTCGTCGCTCTCCAGCATCAGCGATTCGACCTGTCGGCCCTCGCCGCGCGGCTGGACTTCGAAGCCGATTTTGCGCCGGCCGCACAAGTAAGCTCGACCGTCAAAAGCGGTGGCCCGCCAGATGTAATGCCCGAAGGTGCCTTCGAGCAGAATCGGGCTGTGCCACGTCGCACCGTCATCGGACCACGCGGCGTAGCCGAGATGTTTGTTCAGATCGTAATCTTCGCGGGCCAGCGTCGTAGCGCCGCTGTACCACGTCCCGGTGTAGACGAACAGGCGGTCGCGAAAGGTCAGGAAATGCGGGTCGCGAGTATCGCGCAGCTGCACGGCGAACCGATGCACCAGATCCCACTGCCGGGCGTCATCGCTCGCTAGGATGATGATCGAGGCCGTCGGATGCACCATGTGTCCGTCCGGACAACTGCGAAACGTCAAGTAGAATTTGTCCCGAAACCGGATCAGATCGGTAAAGGCGTTGTGTTCGCCGTTGTGAAAGACGCGCCGGACCGAAGCCACGCGCACGGCCGGCAGTTCGTCGCCGACCGCCGCATCGGCGGCGGGCCGGCCCAGGGCGGCCGGCACGAGAACGGCAAGCAGGATCCAATTCGGCGGAAGGACGACTTTCATGGCGAGACTCCTTGCTGGGGGGCGACCGGGCCGGCGAATCACTTGGTCGCCGTATTGTAGGTCTATTCGGAGTTCCTGGGAACGATAGACACGTAACAAAAGACGCGTGACGATCGGTGCGTATGGAAAAGACAATCGTTTTCGCCCGTTCGATCTGCTGGCACGAGATGAGCTGGCGGAGTATCATCGAAAGATGTGCGGCCCGTACGAATTGGATTTGCGTGTGGAGTACCGGTTATGCCTTCGCCCTTTCCCGGAATGGATCCCTATTTGGAAGCGCCGGAGATTTGGCCGGATTTGCACGATCGCTTGGCGAGCGAGATCAGTACGGTGCTGAACTCGACGCTCCCGTCTCCCTATTATGCCCGCCTGGAAATGCGGCCTGAGGTCGGAATCGTCGAGCACGGACCGGCGTTGCGGCGAATCGTTCCCGATGTGGCGGTGGCACGCCCGGCTCGCGATACGGCGGGCGCCGGCGTGGCTGTCTTGACAGCCGCGCGAACCAGAATTTCGCCGTCGTTCGAAGTCGAAATCCCCGTGGAACCTATCCGCCACGCCCTCGTCGAGATTCGCGATCCGACGCGCGGGCATCGTCTCGTGACCCTGATTGAGATTGCCAGTCCAGCCAACAAGCGACCGGGGCAGGATCGAAAGGCTTATCTCCGCAAGCAGCGCGAGGTCCTGGACAGCGATGCGAACCTGATCGAGCTGGATCTGCTGCGCAGCGGCGAGCGGCTGGTCGGGCCTTCTTTGGGGCAAATCATCGACGAACTGAATCCGCCACCGGACTATGTAGTGCTGGTTAATCGCGCGTGGCAGCGGTTGGAAGATTTCGCGGGGCAGCAAATCTTTCCCATCGCCGTGACGGAGCCCTTGCCCTGCATTCCCGTGCCGCTGCGTAAAGGGCAAGACGAAGTGCCGCTCGATCTGCAGTTCGTCTTTCAACGGGCCTACGACAGCGGACCCTACCGCCGCGGCGCTGTCGACTACGGTGGCCCTCCCGATCCGGCGCTGCCGGACGAACTTGCCGCTTGGGCCGACGCGTGCCTGCGTCCGGCCGGCGCGCGCCAGAATTCCTGATATACAATCGTTCCGAACCTCAGGGCTGCGCTCTGAGGTGTTTGCTCCTTCGCCGCGAGTAACGCCGGAACTCAATACTCATGCGACTCGCCGCCTTCGTCCACAGCGGCGAATTTGCTGGCGGCGACTTGGCGAATGACCTTCTTGTTGGTCTCGTCCCGCAGCCGGGCGATCGCGGCGTCCAACGGCATGGCGCCCAGGTCGCCGTCCAAGCGGTCTCGCAGCGCTACCGCGCCGGCTTCGGCTTCGCGCGGGCCGACGACCATCATGTACGGGATCAATTCCAGCTGGGCGTCGCGGATCTTGGCCTGGACCTTGGCGCTATGAAAGTCGGCCGTGATGCGGAAACCGGCCTCGGCCAGCTGCCGGCGGACTTGTTCCGCGTACTCGTTGGTCTTCTCGCTCAGCGGCAACACGCGAACCTGCTCGGGCGCCAGCCACAACGGAAACGCGCCGGCGAAGTGTTCGATCAAGACACCCACAAATCGTTCCAGCGAGCCAAACGGGGCGCGGTGAATCATCACCGGCCGGTGCGGGCGGTTGTCGGCGCCGATGTATTCCAGTTGAAACCGTTCGGGCAGGTTGTAATCCAACTGGACGGTGCCCAGCTGCCAGTGCCGGCCGATGCAATCGCGGACCATGAAATCGGCCTTGGGACCGTAGAAGGCGGCTTCGCCCTGCCGCTCTTCGAACTGCAGCCCCGATTCGCCGAGCACGCGGCGGAGCGCCGCTTCGGCACGCTGCCAGTTCTCGGCGCTGCCCACATACTTGTCGCTGTCCGGATCCCGCAACGACAGCTGGACTCGATAGTCTTTCAAGCCTACGCTTTCCAGCACGAACCGCGTCAGATCCAGCGTTGCCCGGAACTCGTCTTCGACTTGCTCGGGAGTGCAGAACAGATGGGCGTCGTCCTGAGTCAACCCGCGGACTCGCAACAAACCGTTCAACTCGCCCGTCTGCTCGTGGCGGTATACCGTACCGAATTCCGCCAGCCGGACCGGCAGATCCCGGTAGCTGCGCGGCTCCGACTTGTACATCTGCACGTGATGCGGACAATTCATGGGCCTCAGCAAGTATCGCTCCTGGGTCCGCTGCCAATCGCGCAGCGTTTGGATTCGCTCGCCCGAGGGAGCGTCGGGCCGATAGCCGGACAGCGCGGCATCGAAGCCCATGACTTTGGCCGCCTCCAGCAGGGACTTCTCTTCTTCGTCCGCGGCGGCGTCAGGCGCGTCGGGCGTGGTTTCCAGCCGACGGAGGACGAAATCGACGATCTGTCCGGCGTCATGTTGAAAAATCGGTGCGAACTGAGAATCGCGGTAATAAGGAAAATGGCCGCTGGTTTCGTACAAGTCCACGCGGCCGATGTGCGGTGAATAGACCGGTTGGTAACCGCGGGCCAGCAGTTCGCGCTTGATGAACTCCTCGAGGATCGAACGCACCGCCGCGCCTTTGGGAAGCCACAAGCACAGTCCCGAGCCCACGTCCGGATCGATGGCGAACAATCGCAGCTTCTTGCCCAGGACGCGATGGTCGCGGCGTTTGGCTTCTTCCAGCTGTTCCAGGTATTGGTCGAGGTCCTGTTTGCTGAACCACGCCGTGCCGTACACGCGCTGCAGTTGCCGATTGCGGGCGTCGCCTTTCCAGTACGTGCCGGCGACCGACAGGATCTTGAACGCCTTGATCTTGCCCGCGTTGGGCACATGCGGGCCCCGGCACAGGTCGACGAATTCGCCTTGGCGGTAGAAGCTCAAATCGCCATGATCGCTCAGGCCGGTCGAAATATGCTCGACCTTGAGCGTCTGCTTCAAATCCCGGCATAATTCGACTGCCTTGTCCCGCGGCAGATCGAACCGTTCGAACGGTTCCGCTTCCTTGGCAATCCGCTGCATCTCGGCTTCGATCCGTGGAAAATCCTCCTCGTTCAGCTTATGTTCCAGGTCGAAATCGTAATAAAAACCGTTGCCCGTCGTGGGACCAAAGGCGAGCGAAACGCCGGGAAACAGCCGCATCACGGCCCGCGCCATGAGGTGGGCACACGAGTGGCGCATCACGGCCAGGGATGCGGAGTCTTTGTCGGTGAGCAGCCGCAATGGGATCGGCTGTGACGGGCAGAGTTCCGTCAACGGCCGCATTGCATCACCCACTTGGCCGTCCACTTCGGCCGCGACGACGGCTGCGGCCAAACGCGAACCGATGGAGTGGGCGACGTCCATCGCGGTTGCTTGGTCTGGATACTCCTTGATACTTGCATCGGGAAATTGGACCTGGATCATACGATTTCCTCCCCACGGCGACTCGCCGGAAACGCCGCTACGAGAGGCGTCGAACCGGGACGAGTCCAGAGTTTACGGAGCCAAACGGCTTATGATAGGATTCGGCGGGGCGGCGTCAACGGCAACTCGGCGCTGCGGATGACGGAGAACGCCCGTTTGCTCGCTCGCCCGACGGGGGCGAACCACGAGAGGTTTCCAGCTCTGCACTCGAACGGCTGCCGTTCGGGAAACCCCGACCAAGTCTCCGTTGTTACCGATCGCCACGAGTAAGACAGTCGGTTGTCTTGCCTGCGTTGCACACGCGCCCTAATCCGCAAAACGCAACAAAGCGTAATTCTTCTTGCCGCTGCGCAGGACCGTGACCGTCTCGCTGGCCAAGTGATGCACCGTCAGCCGCGTTTCCGGATCGGCGATTCGGCGATTGTTCACGTACGCGCCACCTTGCTGGATCGTCCGGCGAGCTTCGCCTTTGCTCTTGGCCAAGGCCGCTTCGAACAGCGCGTCGATCAGCGATAACCCCTCGCCGTCCAGACGCTGGCGCGACAATTGCTTGCTGGGCACGTCGGCGAAAATCTCGACTAATTGCGCGTCGTTCAAGTCGGCGATTTCCGCACCGAAAAACACCTCTGTGGCTCGCCGAGCCGTCGCCAGCCCCGCGTCGCCGTGGACCAATCGCGTCAGCTCTTCCGCCAACCGCTTCTGGCTCTGGCGCAGATGCGGTTCCGCCTGGCGGGATCCGTCCAGCGATTCGATCTCCTCGGGATTCAATTCCGTCAGCATCCGCAGGCACTTCCCCGCATCGGCGTCGGCCACGTTGATCCAATACTGGTAAAAGGCGTAGGGACTGGTCCGATCGGCCGCCAGCCAGACCGTGCCCTTTTCGGTCTTGCCCATTTTCGTGCCGTCGGATTTGGTCAGCAGCGGGCACGTCATGCCGTACAACTGGACGCCGCGCATCCGCCGGGCCAAGTCGATGCCCGCGGTGATGTTGCCCCACTGGTCGCTGCCCCCGGCCTGCAGTTGGCAGCCGTAGCGGTCGTACAAGTGAACGAAATCATAGGCTTGCAGCAGCATGTAGCTGAACTCGGTGTAGCTCAATCCGCCGTCGGACCGATCCAGGCGGTTCTTGACCGAGTCCTTGGCCAGCATCATGTTGACGGGAAAGTTTTTGCCCACGTCGCGAAGGAAATCCAGAAAGCTGAACGTCCGCATCCAATCAAAGTTGTTGACGAGCAACGCCGATTCCGGACCGGTGTCGAAATCCAAGAAACGGCGCATCTGGCTCTGCAGACCGGCGACGTTGGCCTGCAGCATGTCCAGCGACATCAAGTTGCGTTCTTCGCTCTTGCCGCTGGGATCGCCGATCATTCCGGTCGCCCCGCCCACGACGGCGATCGGCCGATGTCCGGCCTGCTGGAAGCGGCGGAGCGTCAACAGCGGCAGCAAGCTGCCCACGTGCAAGCTGGTCGCGGTCGGGTCGAATCCGACGTACAGCGTTCGCGAACCGCTGGACAGCCAGCCCGGCACATGGGCATCGTCGGTGGTCTGCTGAATCAGCCCGCGCCAAGTCAGATCGGCGAAAATATCGTTCATCACTCTCGTCTCAATTCCGTTCTCTACGGTTGCGGTGTTTCCTTCGCGGCACCCTCGTTGGCCGGGGTAGCGTCCGGCGCGTCCCTCATCTCGGTCTCCGCCGCGGAAGCTTCCGTTTCGACGGGCGAGACGGGTGCCTCTCGGCTGGTCTCGGACGACGTCGGTTCGCCGGTTGCGGGCGCGGCCGTCTCGTCTTCTTCGGCGGCATCCATCGTTTCCTCCTCGCCGGCTTGCGAAGCGGATCCGCCCTCCTCGTCAACAGCTCCCCCCCCGTCATCAGCTTCCTCTTCGTCGTCCGTGTCCGTCGCCGCTTCGCCCTCGGGGACCAGCTCCGACAGAACGCCGTATTGGTGAACAAGCCGGCCGCCCAAATGAGCCGTGTTGGCAAGCAGCAGGTTCGCTCCCAGCAAGGCGATCAAGAACAGCAGGTTTGCCGGCAGGGAAAACTTCCAGCTCTGCAACGATCCCGCTACCAGGGGCAGGAAAACCACGAACGCATAGACGGCCGTCAGGACCACGAACACGTTGCGGACCTGTTCGGCCATGTCCTCGTGCTCCTGCAGTACGTCGAACATTTCCTCTTCGCCGTCTTCGACCACGTCGCGCGCCGCCTCGCCCGTGGATATGGCCACGCCCGCGCCCACGGTGCCGCCGATCAACAGGATCAATGCCGAGACAGAGAACCACCAGCCGCGTCTGGGCACGATCGCGGCCAACACGACGAACACCGCGGCAAACAGCAGCAGGGCGATTGGGAAGTGAACGACCAGCGGATGCATGCCTTCCCAAGGGGGCTGCGGCGGGGGAGCAGGGAGGCTAGAGAACATGGTTAGAACTCCTTGATGGTAGCAATCGCGTCGCGGGAAGAAACCGGTCACCAAGCTCGGTTCCAGACTCGCCTATTCTACGTTATGAAACGAAGGATTGCACTAGGCTGGATTCCCATCGGCCGAATTGAGCTAAAGATTCGCCGGGGAGGTCCGGGGGAAGATCGCGCACGCCGGGGCACGTGCTGTTGAGCACCTGGCGTCGGTGTTCCACGTAACCATGGCCTCGGAAGGCAATTTCGGCTCTTGGAGTAAGCCGGAGCATTGAGCAACGAGGTCTTGGTTTAATTCGGCAGAGCTGAAGCGGCCGATGTTCCGCTGCCAAACTCGACGGCGATCCTGCTCAGCGATCGTTCGTGCCGCTTGCGTACCGCCTCGGCGCTCATGAAGCCCAGACGCGACGCGATCTCCGCCCAGCTTAGGCCGTCGTCTCGCCAATCCAGGATTTGCCGATCTTGTGGTGAAAGGCGCTCTCCCGCCGCTTGAGCCAATTCGGCATCCGCGAGAACGTCGATCACACGCCGGTCGCTGTCGCGAGCTTCTTCCGCATCGATCGCTGTCAAGCTCAGATTGCGTCGCACGTCCCGCCGTTGCGCGCGCCAGTACCTCGCCAGTTCTGCGACCCGCGTGCGGGCAATGCCTTTGAGTAAGCCTACGAGATCCCGCGGTGTTTCGACGTGGTATTGCCCCTCCCGCATGCCCGAAAAAAACCGCAGCACGACCGACTGAAAGACATCGCTCTCGCCGATGCAACTCCGCAGACGAAGATCCAGCAGTGTGAACCGGACCTCGCGTTGAATCGCGTCACCGTATTCATCCAAAATCATCTGGAAAGCGCTCCCGTCCCCTTGCTGGACGAGCTGCATGAGGTCCGCAAAACTCTGGGACTGCATCACCCCGTATTCCTCCGCAGAAGAGAGAAAGCCGCCTGCCTAACTCCGGCAGATTCTTCTGGCGAAGGGCGGGTCGGACAAGGGGGGAATTTCTCAGTTTTGATCCGTCCGGCCAAAGTTCGTCGCGAGCCTTGGCCAGTGCGGTACCCACGCAAGCAATCGTGACCTGAACCTAATTTAGAACAACGGATCCGCCGTGGCGTGTTCACGCCGGTCAACAGCACGCCAAGCGGCCCTGTCCGCGCGATCGCAGCGATCTGCTATACTGCAGCGCACCGCGCAAGACAAGACCATGGAGACGGCCGCGTGAAGACGTATTTTTTGCCTGGATTCCCGTTGGTGTTTGCCATGTCCGCGGTGACGATATCTCCGGCCGTGCAGCCGACCGCCGCGTCCGATCCATCCTACGCCGTCGTCGTATCGCAAGAGACCGTCGCGCTCGCCGACTGGTCAGCGGTGGTCGAGGCGCTGGTGCTCAAGCACCAAGCTTTGGTGATCACCTTCGGCGACTCGGTCGGGCAGGCCAAGCCGGCGTTGCAGCAGGCGTTTCCGCGCTTCGTCTGCTTCGTGGTCCGGCCGGAGGAGGCGAGCCGAGCGTTCGTCGGCCATGTCCATCGGCTGACGCGCCAGTTCGACGCCGACCCCTATACCGATTGCCTGTGGGGCATCCTGACCGGATATGACGCCACCAACGCATTGCGGATCGCCAAGCAAACAGAGCCGCTGACGATCCGCAAGGTCGCGGCGGGGACGGAATTCGCCACGGCGATGGTCGAATCAGGCGTGTGGTATTGCGAACTGAACCAAGGCAAGATGGTCCGGAAAGAACCCGGCGGGAATGCCGCACCCCAGCGCGCGCCGAAGGACACCACGCGCGCGCTGGTCGATCTCTTAAACGACGAGCGGCCCGATTTGTTCCTCACGTCCGGCCACGCTACCGAACGGGACTGGCAGATCGGTTTCCGGTACCGCAATGGTTCGTTCCGCTGCAGCGGTGGGCGCCTGTTCGGATTGGACACGCGGGGCCAGCGGTTTGCCGTCGAATCGCCCAATCCCAAGGTCTACCTGCCGATCGGCAACTGCTTGATGGGACACATCGACGGCCGCGAATGCATGGCGTTGGCCTGGATGAACAGCGCCGGGGTCTGCCAGATGCTGGGCTATACCGTGCCCACCTGGTACGGCTATGGGGGCTGGGGCGTGCTGGACTATTTCGTCGAACAGCCGGGCCGCTACACGCTGACCGAGGCGTTCTTTGCCAACCATCACGCGCTGGTACATCGGCTGGCGACCTGGTGTCCCGAATTCCTGGACCAGCCCAGCGGCGACATGAGCCGGGCGCCGTCACGTCCGTCGCTAGGCAGCGAAGCGCTCGCCGCAGGGTTGTCGCTGACCGATGCGCTCGGCTTGGTTTTCGATCGGGACGTCGTAGCGTTTTACGGCGATCCCGCCTGGCAAGCGCGATTGGCAGACCAGCCCCAGGCATACGAGCAGACGCTAACCGAGGCGGATGGTACGTACGTTTTCGAGATCACACCTCGGCGCGGCCCCGACAGCTTTGCGCCGATCAACACCAATGGATCGCAGCGCGGGGGGCGGCCGTTTATGGCTTTCTTGCCACAGCGCGTCACGGGCGTCCGCGTCCTCGAGGGCGGCAATCTTCGGCCGGTCATTACGGACGATTTCATCCTCGTGCCCAACCCGCGCGTCTGCGATTCCACGAAGCCATATCGAGTCGTCTTCGAGGCCCGCGCGTTGTAGGCGGGGCCGCCCCGATTACTTCTCGAACGATGCTTGTTCGTCCCCGAGCGATTTGCCTCGGGTAACCGCAGGCGCCCGATGCGTGACCGCGAGGCACTCGATGTGTCCGATGTCCGATGGGACGTCTGCAAGCCATTGGCGGATCGCGCCCACGGCGTCGTCTTCGAGAAGTACCTCCGCTTGGCCCACCGTGCGGGCGTGGCCCTGCAGTCGATGCCAGGCGGGATTCCCGGCTGCCAGGCTGTCGGCTGCCAGGCTGTCGGCTGCCAGGCTGTCGGTGGGCGGTGCTGTGCGATCCGGACGTTGAATCCGATCCACTTGGCCGCATCGGAACAACAGGACTTCGTCCCGCAGCGGTGGAAAACCAAGTTGCGGACGCAAGCCGGTGAGCACCAGGCTCGAACGGGCCTGGGGCCAGTCCCGGCAGACGACCACGCAGACCTCCGTTCCCGTTGGACCGAATACGGGCAAACCTTCATCCGGCGACGGTGGAATCGCGATTTCCGTCCGCCTCGCGGCTGGGTTTTCACCCGACGAGTACAAGGTGGACATTAAACCATCGGCACTGATCCAATAGACGTAGGGATACGTTGCTTGTGAGAACTTCAGCGCTATGCGGAGACTGTCCCCCGTGTACACGGCGGCAGGCGTCTGGGTGATGCGGTGGTGGTTCTTTCGTTGCTTGGCGCGGAAGACATCGACGGCCCAATCCACCGTAATGGGAGCTGTTTCCGCGGGTGGTGTCCTGCTTTGATCCTGGACCACCTCTGTCGCGTTGGGGCGCATGTCGCTGGCCGTTGGCGACCAAGGCCTCCGGACCAAAAGACCGACGACCAGCAGCGGCGCGATGACCGCGCCCAGCGCAAGCCGCCGGAAGGAACGGCGTGCAAGGCGGTCTAAGAACGCGGAACGCGACCTTGGGCAGTTGGCTTCGCTGGAGTCGGACGACAGAGCGAAAGGCCGTGCCGCCGGGGCGGCGTCCTCCCATGCGCGCAGAGCGTCCTCGACCTCGCGGGCCGAGACGAATCGGTCCGAGGGCTGCTTGTGCAGGCACTTTGCGCACACAGCTTCCAACGAAACGGGCACTTCCGGACGCAGCTTCCGCACGGGCTGCGTCTCGCCACCGGACGCCACTCGACACAGGATCTCGATGCGGGTATTGCCCTGCACGGGAGGCTTTCCGGTTAGTAACGCGTACATCAGGCCGCCGAGCCCGTAGATGTCCGAGCGTGGTCCGATCTCGCCCCACCGCGAGTCCGCCTGCTCCGGAGCCATGTACTGCGGCGTGCCGATGATGTCGCCCGGAGCCGACATGCCGGCGTCGGGCCCCTCCAACCGCTTGGCTAAACCGAAATCCATCACCAGGACGCGCCCGCTGACGTCGACCATTACGTTGCTCGGCTTCAGGTCCCGATGTACGATGCCGCGGGCGTGCGCGTGGTCTAACGCGCGGGCCACCTCGATCGCGATCCGCACCGCCTCGGAGATCGGCAGGGGACCATCCGCCAAGCGGCTTTCCAAATCTACCCCGTCGACCAAATCCATGGCGATGAAATATCCCCGATCCTCTGTGCGTCCGACCCCGTGGACCTGCACGATGTTCGGATGCCGCAGGTTGGCGATCGAGCGGGCCTCGCAGAGAAAACGGTCGATCAAGGACGGGCTGTGTTGCCCGGCGGGATCTAACAGCTTAACGGCAACGGCCCGGTTCAGGCTGACTTGGCAAGCCCGATAGACTTGGCCCATAGCGCCGGCGCCAAGACGTTCTTCCAACCGATAGTCGCAGAACGGGAGCGGGGCGGCACAGTCGCCCGGCCCGGATGCCGGCTCATTTGCCGGCACGACGGCCGCTGCGGAAGTCGCAATGGGCCGGTTGATCGTGCCCAGGCCCGTTTCTTCACATGCGTTCAGCAACGCGACAAACTCAAATTGGGCCTGCAGTTCCGGCCGGATGGCCGGGAACCGCTCGACCATTTCCGCGGCCACCGTCGGATCACCCTGCGGGCAGCGGGCCCGATACTCCCCGTACACCACATCAATTCGCAGTTCCCGGTCCTCGGACACCGCGGGGAACGCCCGCAGATACTCCTCGGCCCACGGTGCCCTCCCACGTTCCCAACGTCGCGCCTGGTCGACGAGCAGCACCTCGGCCAGCTCCTGCGTTGACCGAACGGGATGCTCGGCCAAGAACCGCTGGAGATTCGGGGCCGCCCCCCCGGATTGCCACAACGTCAGGTAACGATCCGCCGGTATCGCGGAAATGTCTCCGGCGTTTCTTGGGTTATTGATCATTACTTCACGTGGCAGCCTGTTGCATAGACAGGCGAGACGGGTGAACGATGAAACGGCCGAGGCGCAGGCTGCCTGATATTCCTCGGCCGCAGAGAGAGCCGTGTCCGCCGACGGACAGCGCGACGTCAAAACCCGCCGCTAACCGGCACCGGTTCATCTGCCTTTTCGTCTTCCTCGGGACGGCTTGTCGCGGCCAAACGGGACAACACGCCGGCCAGCTGATCGTTGATCTCGAGGTCATCGGGGATCGAAGCACGGGCATCGGCAATCAGCTTTCTAACATCGCTTTGAAACCGAGAGGGGATGCAGCCGTCCAGGTCATCCTCGATCGCCTTCAAGCACCGGGCGTCTCCGGTCAACTTGGCCTGGTCGATTTTCTGAATACAGTACCGGATGCGGCCGTACGCCCCCAGGCCGATGTCGTCGATCGGAACCATCATGCGAGACGGCGACTTGCGGCTGGCAGAGGCGAGTTTTTGCGTGGCGGCTATTTTCGACGCCAGCTCTTTGTCGCCCCGCGATTCGGCATACTTGGCCAATCGTTCGAGTGAAGCCTTGTCCTGCTTGTCACCCGCCGCCCTGACAGCCAACTGCAACGCCTGAGCGGCCGTAATACCCTTCCGCGATCGCAGCAAAACCCGCTCGCCCTCGGCCAGCTGAAGCGCTGCGTCGGTCAACAAGGCCGGATCCACGCAGGCATACGCCCGCCCCAGCATGGCTGGACGGATGTAGACATCAAACGCGGGGTCCAGAATATCCGGCACTGTCCGGTCGCGTTCCGCCGCCAACGATCGGCAGGCGCCGCCCAGCCACATGTCTGGTATGGTTGGAGGCGTCTCCATGCCATCCGGTGGATCGACGCTACGGGGGTCCCCAATCAACTGAGCAAATGCCGGATTCGAGATGGTGAACAATCCGGCACATACCAGAGCCACACAAAACCTTCTTGAGTTCCTCACTGAAATTCTCCTTGTAACACCTGCCCTTGACAGCACTGGAGCTTTACGACCGGCGACAGTCTGCGGCAGGCAGGTGCGAAATGGTTACTTCTCTCACCGGTCTTCCTTCCTTCGTTCCCTCGCTGCCTAATTGCGGATCGACTCGCAGACGGACAAGAAAGAATTCCAGAAAACTCGAAGCGTTGACTTGGCCGACCGGAAAAGAACAAGTGAGCCGAAGCCTGTCCGGATCGGCTTTCAACAGCAATTAGGATTTCGCAGATTCTTGCGAACTGACGGTCCAGGGAGATAGTCTGATGCGTTGGTGGCCATTATTTCGAGCATCTCTGCGGGCCAGTATATTCCTATTCCGCGATTTGACGGCTCCCGCAGGCTTGCCAGCTTGGCGCGCGATCTGCGATGAATTGGGGGGGACACTGGTTCCAGGGCGAATTTGGCGTCCCGCCGCGTTGCTCGTCCCATACCGTGGATTTCTTATCCGGCTGAAGAACATTTCCCCCGAACACGGCGAGCCTTTCACCTTCATCAGCAGCGAATGCCCATCCGCTCGGCCGCTGCAATTCTCGCTCGCCCGTTCGACGGTCTTTCATCGTTTCGCAGAAGCACTGGGTAGGCCTCGGTTCTACTCGGGAGACCAAGCGTTCGACGCCGCGTTTGCCATCTATGGAGACTCCGACCTGTTGCTCACTAAATTTTGGGAGACTTCCGAGCTACGCCGAGCGATTAAGGACCTGCCAGAATTCCGTCTCAAGTTCGAGCACAAGCTGGTCCACAAGAGCGGCCGACTGACCCTGAGGCAGCCGACTGGTTACAGCATCCTGGAACTGGAAACGACCAAGGTTTTGGTGGACCGTGCGGATCTGCGCAAGTCGTTGTGCCTGTTTCAACGACTCTTGGATCGGTTACTCGAGCTGCAGATCATTCGCGCGGCCGCCCCCGATGCGGCAGACGCACGCGCGTGAATGAATTGTCTGAGGAGCGTGTCTGTTGGGAGTTGCCGCCGCCGCGAAGCGGCGGCGAGGGAAATGAGGAGGTTGGTTGGGGCGCGTCTCGTCCGGCACCATCGAGCAAGGCCGCGCCGTCGGAGAATTAAAGACGTCCCTGCGCGGGCTCATCTCGTCACCGGAATCCCTTTCTTCTCCAGGCACTCCCACAGCGTGCGTTCTGTTTCGCCCGCTGGGTGGCGCACCTGGAAACGTCCTCCGTCGCGGACCTGAAACACGAGCACAGAATAAGCAGGATTGAACCAGGGCTCGTTCCCTGCGAGGCTCGAGCCGATCCAACGCACGCGCACATTGGTCAGGTCGTTCACCGGATAGCGGCGAACGCCAAACGTACGACGGACCTCGATGTGCTCGCCCAATTGAATGGACCAGTTCAATCCCGCTACGCTCATCCACATGACGAGAAGCAGGACCGCAAGAAACGCAGCCAAGCCGTAGGCAAACGGCCCCTCGATGCCAAGCCAAGCAAAGGCGATCCCGCCTCCAAGCAATGGCGTCATCAGCAGGACCACAGCCAAGCGCGCGGCGGCCATACTGTAATTCGTCAGGACGATCGGCTGTCCTTTGGTGCCGCACATGACGCTTCTCCGGATCTGACGGTAGGATAAATCAAGATCGCCGGCGTGCCCGAACCGTACTCTGCCATGAAGGCGGTTTTCATGTCGGTCACACCAGTAACGGCGCGGCAGAGCATACCTCAGTTATCTTAATGCTAAAGTTGAAACTAATTATAATTCTTGTCGAATCCGATCCTCCCTTCCCTTTGCATCCACCAGAACTTATGGCTGCCGTTGGTGAGCGTATAGGTGCGATTCGTATCCAGAATTTGGATTTGTGGAGCCTTGCCGGGACCTACGGAGTTACCCGTAAACGTTCTCCCTGCCGCCAGCGAATACTGCCTGTTGGAGGGGATCATTCTAAAGTTGACCGTTCGATCACTGCCGTTGTAGATCGTGTATCTCACAGCCACTTCGTTATTCGCTAAATCAGGTCCATACACGGCGAAATCATACAGCATGATCGCGCCTGCTTTGGATGTACGTTCTCCCTTCCAGTTCTTTTCTGTTCTCGAATACCATGTACCCGGCTTGATCCGAACATTCTTGACAAGTACCATCCAGTAGTTTTGGTTGCGAGTCCACTGCTGAAAGGCCTCGCCCGACTCGCTCTTGTCGTATTTCACTCTTCCGGATGCTACGATCTTGGAGTAGCTCGCGGATGTGTCGATGTTTTGAGTGATGTTGCGCTTCGTCATTGAAGACAATTGACTGATGTTCGCGACGGTATCAATCCTATTACCGATCTCATTGTGTGCTCGGACAATCGCCTCACCAGACGATTGAGGCGCATGCCCGGTCCAACTGTAACCATATTCGGCAGCGGTACTGCTGTAAATCAGTCTTCCAGCGGTTCGACGGCTCGGATGCGTGAGTATCTGCATCAGGCGATCGTCGTCGGTTGCATCCCCGATCGACTCTTCGAAGTCTGTGATTTGATCCAAGAATTCCGTGCGGGAATTACCTGATATTCCATCCGAGTCTTCGATGTCCATCCGAATCATGCCAAGAAGCTCCTTATCACCGGTCAACGTGGCTTTCCTGGACTGGTCCAGCCAAGTTTTCATTGCCAGCAATTTACCGGCGGAAACGGTGAAGATGGGAGTTGTGGCTCGTGACGTCCCAACGAGTTTCTGTGTTGCTTCGATGTGTGAGAGGAAATCTTTGTCGTTTGTTTCTCGGGCTGCGGCAGCAAGGCGTTTCAAGGCATCCTGGTTCCCATCATTCGCGGCGAGTTTAGACGCTTTAAGCATCAACGCTTTGGCAGTTAGGCCGGATTTGTGGGTGCGAAGAAGAATCCGTTCTCCTTCGGCCAATGCCAGTGCGGCGTTGATGAGTCGATCCGGGTCTGCTTGACGAATCGCGTCGGCTAGGCGAGTTAAGTCGACATAGTGCCCAAAGGCGGGATCGAGGAATTCCGGTGGCAAAGCAGCGAATTGGACGTCAACAGTCATCGCCTCTGTCGGTTCAGCAGTAGCGCCATGGGATGCCCAATCGGTAGTCGTGTCGGTTGCAATGGGCCGGTCTTCTGCACTTCGCGCCTCGCCAACGAGTTGCGCGAAAGCAAGGGACGCGAAGACGATCGCAAGGATCGCCAATTTCCTGGTACGCACGGACGAAGTCTTCATTACAATATTCTTTCTTAGGGTCAAGAGAACTCTTAGTGCAGAATACGAAACGTTCGAAATCGCATCTCTTTTTCTTCGTTGTCTGGTCGGAGAACCCCCCCGCTACCGACCTGAACATCTCTCGTTAAAGCTGAGCGGGCGAGCTAATCGTGTTACCAACGGCTTCGAAAATTCGCCGGGATTTGAGGCTGGTAGACGAATGGCCGATTTCCGCTGGGATTCGGACGGCCCGGCCGCGCAACGCTGCGATTGAATCCCTGCACTTCCCCGGTGGTTCCGCCGACATCGTCCGAATCATCGCCGCCAAGTCCCGAATCATCGTGGACCTCGACTTCACTGTTTGCGCCAGCTCCGGCGGGATTGCCCGGCCAGACAGTTCCGCCACCGCCCAACGCGCCGGCGATGATCTGTAAGATGCCGGCTGCAATTTGTTGGCCTTGGTCGTTGCGGCTGGCTTCCGTCAATCTATCCAGATGGTTGGCCAGTTCGGGCGTTTCTCCATCCGCCATCTCGGCGCGGCTCTGGCCCATGATCGACTGCAGGTACTGCTTCTGCTGGTCAGTGAGTCCCGGCCACTTGTCGAGTTCGCCCTCCAGTGCCTGCAACGCCTCGCGATTGCCGATGTACCGCGCCGCTTTGATTTCTCCCAGGATTCCGCGGTATAACGCGTAGCCTTCCGGTGTGATCTCATCTACGGGAATCAGCAGTGCCGGGTCCACCGCGCGAGCTTCGCCCGTGAGTTTCCGCGAGGCCGCAAGCGACTCGGACGAGGACTTGTCTCCACTGCGCTCGAAGTGTTTCTGCAGCCGGTCAAGCGTAGCCTGATCGCGGCGGTCAGTGGCCATCTTGACGGCCAGCTTGAACAGCTCCTCGGACTTGATCCCTTTGTGTGAGCGGAACAGCACCCGTTCCCCCTCGGCGAACTGTAGCGCGACATCGGTCATCAGGGCCGGATCCAGCCGTTCCCATGCCTCCCCCAGGAGCAGCAAGTCTACGTAGCGGTCGAAGGCGGGATCCTGCAATTCCTGCGGGACCTGAGGCGTGGCCGCCGCCTTGGCAGCGGCGATCAGGTCCTCGATCGAGGCGCCGTCGACGATGAACTGTTGCGAAGTGTCGCCGCCATCGTCGGCCCCAGCGTCGGCGACCTCGTCAATGCTGCGAGGATCTCCAATTAATTGAGCCTGCAGCGGCAGCGAGCATCCGATCAGGACGGTCGCCGCGGTGGCCCATCGAAACAGACAGACGATGCGTCTCATCAGTCATTACTCCTTCTTGGTATCGAAAAACGATTTAGCAAAACTAGGGCACACGGTAATAGGTCAGGGTGCCGATATCGCCGCTCGAAGCAAAGCGATCCCCGTCGGCGGCGCGGGCGGGAAAAGGCGGTCGTTCGCCACCTCCGTCGGCGGCGTCTGAACTCGCTTGTCACTCGTCGGGGCATCCTTCATTGTCGTATCGCTCGTCGTGCGAGCAGGTGCTGCAGCCGATTGGCCGTTGCAGCCTGTGCGGTCGTCGCCTGCGACCGTGAACACGGCCCAGTAGTACGGATGCGTCAGGAAGCGGAGCGGCTCCTGGGAAAACTCGCGCCAGGTTTTCAAGTACGCCCGCTGGGCTTCGGCCAGCGCCTGCGGAGCGGCGGTGCCGGACACAATGCGCTGCCAGAAATCCTTCATGATGTCGGGCGAGGTGGCGTCGTAAATGTCCCAGAGACCGGAGACGACTGTCCTGGCACCGCTGTGCAACAATGCGCGCTGGACTCCAAACAGGTCGTCGCCCGGCAACGGCGAACGGTCGGCAAAGCCGCCGTAACAGGCGTTCAACAGCACGAGGTCGCTCTGCACGTCCAATCCGTAGATCTCGCCGGCTCGCAGATAGCCGTCGTTGTGTTCGTCGGCTTGGCACACCAGGTAGGCTTCCAACGGACGGTCAGGCACTTTTTGACCGTGCGTCGAAATCGACATGATTCCCGGCCGCGCGAGTAGCTCGCGCGCGATCGTTTCTGTAGCCTCTCGGTCGGATACGATCCGGCGGATGCGCGGACCGAAGATCTCCTGCATGTTCGTGATTTCTATTTTCACGCCGTCCAGCCGGCTGGCTCGCCCGCCGAAATCGACGATGCCGATTACGTTGACCTGATCGAGCGGGCGATTCGGCTTCTCGCGCAACAGTCGCCACGTGGTCAGCGACGGGGCGTGAACCAGGCTGAAGGGTTCCTCGACGAAGAACTTGGGCAACGGCATGTGCGTCGGGTCATCGGCCGCATCAGGCTGCGTGACCAGCGCCGCAAACGGGAAGTAGTGCAACAGGTGGTGGGGCACGACGACGAGCGTCTCGGCCGCCCGGAGAGCCGGGCGGCATTCCGGGGGGACCAACGTGTTGTAGAACCAATGCAGTTCGTGCTGCCAGGATTGTTCAAAGCTGGCCTTGCCGCCTCGGCCCGCCGCGTGGGCAATCCGCCGCCCTTCGACCGGCCCCAGTTTATCGAGACCACCGACCAGCCGCTGCACGCGCGCGATCAGTTCTCGCGGGACTACCGGCTGGCCCTGCTCATCGCGGATCGGAAAAGCTTTGACGTTGGCCGCGGCGTCACGCGGACGAGTCTCTCGGAGACTCGTAGCCCGTCTCGGAGAGACGGGCCCACGTGACGTCACGACGAACAGCCACGCTCGTTCGGAGCCGACGAAGTATTCGACGGCGGCGATGCGTGCGGGCCAGTCGGCCAGCACGTCGTCTGCGGCCGCAGCATCCTCGTCGCGCGCAGCCCCCGCGCTGCGGCCGGCGGCCAGCATGTCCTGCAAGGCGCGGGCCTTGGCCAATTCGGCGAAACGCAGCGCTTCGGCATCGCGGCCGGTATCGATCAACAACTCGACGATCTTTTCGTTCACGTAGGCCCGGCGGGCCAGAAAGCCCGCGCGGCCCAAACCCACCTGGTCGCCGGGGATCCGCTCGCGGAGCAATTCCGCCAGCAGGTGCGAGACGAGCAGGTCATTCAGGGCTGATTTTCCGCCCGCGTCATCTTCTCCGGTTTGGCACGCCGCAAAACGCAACAGGCCGCGCAGACGATAGATGCTCTCGCAACCGGCCAGGGAACCTGCGTTCAAGTAGAGTTCACGAGCTTGGTCGGCGTGCTCGAGACAAGCTTCGTGAGCGCCTCGGCGAAACGCCAGATGGGCCAAGATTTCCTGGCCGACAGCGGGAACCATCGGATCGCCGTCCGCACGGTCCTCGGCCGCCTCGCGGGCCATTCGCTCGGCCCAGTCCTCGGCGGCCTTCAAGAGCGGCTCGCCGGCGGACGGCGTTCCGATCACGCGCAGCAGATCGGCGAGCGTGCTGTACAGCCGAGCCAGATTTACGCGAACGATACCTGTTTCCGCCGGGGCGCCCATTTCTGCCGCGGCCAATGCCGCCTGGAAATGCCCGTGGGCGGTATGCCAGTCCTGCAGCGATCCGACGAGTGGACTCTTCACGCCGCTGGCCATCTGAAAGGCATGGTTGTAAATCCGATCCTGAGCGCGGTTCAACAGAAAGACCGCAAAGTTATTGTGAGCGCGGAAGCGGTCGGCTGGCGAATCATCCCGCAAGGCATCGATAGCCTCCAGGAACAGAACCTGCGCCGCGTGGCCCGTGGCTTGGCCCGATTCGGCCAGGATCACCGCGCGGTACAGCCGGGCCAAGGCTTGGGCGCGGGCGTCCTGCGGCGATTCGGCCGCCTCGAGATGATGGAGAGCGTCGTCCCACTTGCCGGAAGCGATCGCGCCCCGCGCGTCGTCGACCGCAGCAATTCCTGTCATATGCCGATCGGGCGCAGCTTCCACCCGCTTTCCTTCCAGGCGGCTGCGAATATCTGCCTGCAGATGCTGCAGGCATCCGGTCGGCAGCGGCATGGTGCCGGCCTTGTCCAGTAAATCCAACGCGTCAGCCAGCAGAGGCAGGGGGTTGCCGTGTTCATCGCGGTGAGCCAGCAGCGCGTCGACGGCCACTTGTACATACAAGGGATGATCGGGGCTGTCCAGCAAACGCGCCAGTTCGCGAGGACGCTGCATGATGCGCTCGCGTACGTCCGGCTCGATGATCTCGAACGTGGCGCTCGCCCCGCCGCTGTTGGCACGCAGCGTGTACGCGCCGGGCGGCAGGCCATTCTTCAGATTCTCCGGCAGGCCCCCGAGGCTGTCCCATGCCAGCGTATGCTCGCCCTTGTCGGCTTTGAGCCGCAAAACGGCTTGGTTGTCCCGGCTGATTTCCAACTCGTCTTCTGGGTACGGCTCGGTGGCCTTCTCATTCGCCCGGCGGCGAATCGTGATGCGTCCATCCAACAGGACGCCTTTATTCGGCGGCGTGACAAAGCCTTCCCCTCGCAACACGAGTTGGCCGATGAGCTGCACAAGCTGGGTTGTGGGCGGCAACGCGGCCGGAGGTGTTACACTTGCGCCTCCGCGACTGGAGAAGCGATCCAGCGCGCCAGATGTCGATGATGGGCGGGTTGCGATCTGGAAGTTCTCCGCGGGCAGGGCCTGCCATCGATCCTGCCCGTCTTCGGACCAAATCAGCAGCCCTGGCCCGCCGGCCAACTCACGGGACGGCGGAAATGGAATCACGGAAACACGAATTCCGTAATCCTTGTCGGTACGGATCAGCAGTGCGTCGGCTGTTTGTCCGGCCGTCGCACCCGGGCTGCCGGCGTTGAGAAACGCCAGCAGCAGGACGGTCCAAGTCAAGAATCGCAGGCTCATGGCCACAACTCCGAATCAGCGGGAATATCCGTGGGCGATTTTGCCCCACGCAGGCGTAATTGCCGTCGGGAGGCAATCCGGACAAGATTTTTCGCGAGACCGTTCTCGGCGCCCAACTCCGAGCCGCCGGCGACATGCCGGGGCGGCTTCCGAAAATCTGTCCGATTGTTTGTCCAGATCATCCCTGATGTGCAATTAGTTGCATCGAGGAGAAGACATGCCGCAAGAGACTTCGGGTCTCATGGCTCGAGTTGTTATTCGAAACACAAGAGGAGGGAGCAAATGTCGAACGATCCTACTTTCCAGCAACCGTACCAGGCGTCCACGTTTTCGGGTCAAACGCCCGTTGCGCTGCCTGTTGCCGCTACGGCCGGCGACGCCACGGGGGGTGTCATCCCTTACAAGAATATGCCGGCTCTGCTGGCATATTATCTCGGGCTCTTTTCGCTGATTCCCGTTGTCGGGCTCCTGCTGGCGGTGCCGGCGTTTATCCTGGGAATCATCGGCTTGCGAAAGCGGGCGCGGAATCCGGCGGTGAAGGGGAGTATTCACGCCTGGATCGGGATTGTGATGGGCGGTCTGTTTACGATCGCTTGGGGCGGACTGCTTGTGATCGCCGTCCTGGCGTCTTGACGCGCGCCCCCCGCCCGCCCGGCGCCGTACGATTCCGTGGGCGACGACTCGCGGCTCTGCAGTTGCACGTGGCCCAATGGGCTAGTGCCCCGTCCAGGCTAAAAATGCGGGTAGCCGAACTCGCCAGAGTTTGGAATACGGAAGTCTTGCGACTTCCGCTACCCGAAGATTAAGCGTTGACACGGCACTAGAACAACCGCGACGAGCCGCCATCAATCGATACGATCAGCGGTCAGGGCACGACCAGCCACTGGATGGTTTGCGAGGCCCAAGAGCCGTCGGCGAGCTTGGGTGGACGGAGTCGTGTTGTGCCGCCGCGGGTGCGGAAGTAGGTCTGCTCGATGAGCAGATCGTCGAGCGTCCCAGGTGCGGACGAACCCCGCGTGCCCTTGGTAACCGGCAGGCTGGGCTGCGCGAGGATCTCGAAGTCGTTGGGCTCGCGCGTGGCCAAGACAATGGCCGATCGCAGGCCGTGGATGGGCGGATCGTCCGGCGCGTTGCACTGGAACGGTCCGCTCAATCGCGATTCCCCGGCCGGGATTTTCTGCTCGTCCGCGGCGCCCGGCTGATAGGGTAACAAGACGTCGATCCCCATGTCCGCGTCGACGTGCAACACCGTCACGTACACCGGCTTGCCCGACTCGTTCGGCTCCAGATTGGTGACGCGCACGGTATAGAGGCTGCCGTCGTGCATGACGGCCGAGTCATGGCCGTTTTCGTCGCGGGTGACGGGCCAAGGTTTGTCACCGGTAATGTTGTACTGGTCATCGACGTCGATGGCGATCAGTTCCAGTTTGACCTGCGGACCGCCGCCGGTCGTGCTGGGCGACAGGGCGGCGACGCGCGCCAGGTTCCTGGCGCGATTGATTGGGCGGAGGATGTTTTGCAGGACCGCGGCGGAGTTTGCGGCGCGAACGTCAACAGGCCCCCAGCCGCCGCGGAGCGCCGTCGGGACGCCGCCGCGGGTGACGAGTTGGGTTTCGGCGATCGCCGCCCTGCCCGCGGCCGGAAATACGGCTGCGTATTCGCCGGCCAACCGCACCAGAACATCACACGCCTCGTCGCCCGAAACCCAGCGCAGCCAGGGCGATTCGCGGTCATGTTGCGCGCCGCCGACGAGTGCCTCTCGTATTCCGGCCGGCACGGTTCCCTCGTCCGGCGCAAGCGGCGGGCCGTCCTGCTGGCCATCGAGTGCTCGGACCACGCGAACTCGCAAGACAAAATCGCCATGCGCACGGTGTCGCTCGACGGCATAGCCCTCCTTGAAATCGGCGGGTAACTCGGCGGGCATCTGCTCGCCCCCATCCCAACGAAAGACGCCCGCGGTCGCCGTCACGCCGTCCGCCTTCTCGATCCGCACCCAGCCCACCGAGGAACCGTTGTTGGCCGCTTCGGCCGACGCCGGTTGCTCGACGATCTGGTCCGGACGCGAATAGACCTCGAACAGCGAGCCGGCCGTGACACCGTGCAGCGCGCCGGCAGCCATCGTCACCGCCGAACGGTCGCGGCCCTCGGCGTGCACTTTCCAGAACGGTTTGCGGTCCAGCGACACGTCGGCGCCGAGCACGATGTTGCCCCGCCCGCCTTCGAGTTGTGGCGTAGGAGCCTGGCTGATTCCCGCCAGCCGATACTGAACTTCGAGTGATTCCCGCAGCGTGTCGTACGACAGCCGCGACACGGAATCCGCCTGGTTCAATGCTTGCGAGAGAAAACGCGTCAGCAAGCCGTAGCTCTGCTTCTCCTCTTCGTACTCCGGTTCCTTTTCGTTGGCGCGGCAAGCGGCCAGCAGCACCGCGCCGTCGGGTAACCGCTTGGAGGTGACTCGCCGCGCGCGCTGCTGTTCCGGAGCCAGCGGCAAAACCGAGCCTCGTTCCAACGACCGAAAGCGAGTTGCACCGCGCGCCCCGGTGCCCGAATGGCAGCAATCCAGGATCACCCACACCCGCGCCTTTCCGCCCGCACAAAGTTGATCCACGAATTCGTACAGTTCATCGTCGCGGACATCCTCCGGCCCGCCCTGCTTCGTGGCGTCGTAGGGGACCAGCGTTTCGTCCAGGCCGTCCTGTTCGTCGCAATTCGGGTGCCCCTCCGGCTGATCCGGAATTTGCGATCCGTGCCCGCTGAAGTGGAATACAACCTGCGCCGTCCCAGCCTCCGCGGGCAGCGAACGCACGCGCTGGACCAGCTGCGAGAACTCCGCCCGAATCGCGTCACCGGTTGCCGCTTCGTTGGTGCGGATCACGATGTCCGCGTCGCGGAAGCCATAACGTTCCGCCAACAGTCGGCGCACCAACTGTGTGTCGTTCTCGCACCCCGCCAACTGTTCGTGCGGAGCCAGATGGGCGTACTTCTGCACGCCCACCAGCAAGGCGAAACGTGGAACCGCATGGCCGGGCTCGGGCGCCGTATCCGCTGCAGCAACCCACCGTGCCTGACCTGTTGCCAGTAGCAGTCCAATCGCCAGTACGACCTTGGCCTGGGTCGAGTACCAGATGGCGTCGCGCGGCAGATTGGGAAATTTCACATCCGCCTGGCTCCCGGCCGCCAAGCCAGCCGCGACGGCACCAACCGAGGGAACTCCAGCGATGACTGACATTGTTCAATTCTCCGCATGCTGCGCTGAGCAATAGCGTTCGCTGCCGCATCCCGCCAAGCGGCGGAGGTGACACTTGACCATCAATGTGGATGGGATTGCCGCGAACGCGATGTAGATGTTCCGCTCCAGGACAACGCCTTAGAATGCATCTTTGTCAAAGCCAACTCGACCCTCTCGCATCCACCAGAATTTGTGATTACCCGGTCGTAGCGAGTACTCTTTCTTTGAGTTGTAGACATAAATCCGGGCATCCGTGCGCGAGCCGGCGAAGACGTAGCTCTTTTTGTCTCCCGGGTAGAGCTGATCCGTCTTGTTCCCGGGCAGCCTGACGCGGACGACGGCTTCGGAGCAGCCGTTCCACAGTGTGTAGGTGAACCGTGTCTTGACATCGCTATCGACCTGGACGTTGTTTTTCGCGTTCTGCTCCATCCATGCTTCCGTCTCCCAGCCGGAAGTATAACCTCCGTCGTTTTGCGGCTTGAAGATGATCGGTCCCTTGCTCATCCAGTCCTGCGGACGCTTAATCCAGTGCTGCCGGCTGGCACCGGCCAGCTTGGCAACGGGATCGATTTCTCCTGTACCCTCTGCAGGCATGCCGTCCCGGGCGTTCTCGATAAGCTTGGCCAGCGCCGTCGTCTGCGCGTCCGTGATATCCGGGGCATCCTTCAGTTTTCGTTCCACAGCGTCCAGCCACTCGCCGTCGCCGATCAGTTCCGCTTGTTTGATCGCATCGAGGATGCCTTTGAGCCGAACGACCGTCTCGATGGTTACGGCGTCGAGCGAGACGGTGAGCGCAGGGTCTGCCGCCCGCGACACACCGCCGGCTTTTTCGAGAGCGGCGAGTTGGGCCGATAGCTCCTTGTTCCCCAGCGTGCTGGCCACCCTCGTCAGCCTTTCAAGCGTGGCTTTGTCTTGCTTGTCCGCCGCCAGGAGGGCGGCTTTGGCAAGCAGGCTCTTTGCCGTAACGCCCGACTTGTGCTGCCGACGCAGTACGCGCTCGCTTTCCGCAAGCTGCAAAGCGACGTCTGCAAGGAGTCCTGCATCGCGTTCCATGATCGCCGGTCCGATAAGGCGGATATCGACAAAACGCTCGAAGGCGGAGTCTTGAAACTCGTCGGATGGCTCCGCGGACGCCGGTATGGGCGATGCTGCCGGCTCGTCGGCATGGACGGGACGGGCGACGATAAATGCGCTGGCGACGATTGCCAGCAGTTGGAATTGAACTCGAACGGCGATCATCAGCGCTCTCCTTGTTGAGGTGTCCTGACGGTATTGGTAGTCCTGGTAGAATGAGCAAACCATGTGGCTTTCGGCCGGTCGCGATCCTGGGCTCGTCGGCGCGACGCGTCTCACCTTCACGGACCACACGTTTGACGGGCGAGATCCCGAATCACTCGCCCTCCACTGCCTTAATTGCAGCCAGGGAAACGAGCGGACGGCGGTTCCTGAAAAAAAGTGGAAGCTCGAACGATCTGTCCGACGCGGCCCAGCAGCTTCACGGCCACGGCCCGATTCAGGTGGGAAGGCGAAAGATTTGTCCGACTCGTTCGTCCGTTCTTCACCGGCACAGCAATTAAGGGACGAAGGGCGGAATGTGGGACGGGAAAACGTCAACCGCCCCCAAAACTGACGTATCGCTTCCGAGGCCTCGATGTCCGACTCACCGACCAAAGCGGCGCGGTGGTCGACAAACTGATTGGATGATCATCAAAAAAGGGCAAGTCCTATGCCTACCATCCGAAATCGCGGCGCGAGCTGGTTGCTCTGCGCGCTGTTGTCTTCGCTCATCCCTCTGGCTGCGGCCGGCGCCGACAAGCGGTTGGCGCCGCTCTCTCCGCCGGGGCCCAGCTATGGAAAGCACTGGGCGCTGGTGGTTGGCATCAACTACAACAGCTCAGCGGAACGCAGCAAGCCCCAGCCGCTGCATCGTGCCGAAGGGGACGCAAAGGCCTTCTACAACCTGCTGCTGCAGAACTACGGGTATACGGTCGACACGGCGAAACTGGTGCTCGGCGCGGCCGCGACGAAGGAGGCCATCGAAAAGGATCTGAGCGAGTCGTTTCTGTGCCATCCCGAGGAAGTCGGCGACCGAGATTCGGTGTTGTTTTTCTTCAGCGGTCACGGCTATTTGCGGAAAGATCGCGAGGGCAAGTCCGAAGCCGGCACGTTGTTCCCCGACAACGTCGAGTTCACCGGCAACAACGAGCCGATCTCGGCCAAGACGATCGACATGAAGTGGGTCGTGGAACACCTGTCCCAATCGAAAGCGCGCCACAAGCTCGTCATTCTCGATTGCTGCCACTCGGGAGCCATTTTCGATCAGTTTAGTGTGGGCGCCGGCCGACCGGCGTCGCCGTTCGACGAACGGCTGGATCGCGAAGTGTTCCAGGTGCCAGGATTTCAAGCCCTCAGCGCCAGCCGCAAATGGCAGGAGGCGATCGACGGTCCTGCTGCGACACGAGGGGAGTCCGAGGAGGAAGTGGCCGACCCGACGCGGCCGGTCAGCACCCTGCATTCGCCGTTCTCGTACGCGCTGATCCGAGCGTTGCAGACGATCCCGCGGCGCCACGGGCTGAATCGCCCGATCATGGCCAGTTCGCTGTTTCGATCCATGCGGGCCGACTTCCGCTACGATCCCCCGCACAACCAGACGCCCCAATGCCAATGGCTCAGCGCGGAGCAGGGTGAATTCCATTTCTTTCCCCGCGGCGAGTTCCCCGACGACGCGATCCCAGACGAACGGGCGCAGCGCATGCTCGTCGCCATGGTGCCCGGCGTGTTCGGTAATTGGTGGTTCGAGGAGACGCCGTGGCTGATGCCGAGTTTGCGCGAGGAGATCGTCAAGCAAGTGGAGCTGAAACGCAGCACGGATCTGCAAATCTTCGATCGCGGCAGTCTGCGCCGGGCCGCACAACAGGCCATCGGCGAACTTCGAACGTACGAAGACGAACGGATCCAGCGACGCGCGGCTCACCTCGATGCGTTGCTGCAAGGGGCCGAGACGGATCGCGTGAAGACGTTCCAGAGACTCGTGACGGAATTGAAACAGATTACTTCCGACGGCACGGCGGGCGAGCCGGTGGACTTGCACTTCCTGGCCGTGCTGATGCAATTCCTGGACGAGGCACGCGACGACGTAAACGTTGTCTACCAGGCGGCGATCGCGCGCTACGAGCAGGAGGCCCAGCCCCACCCGCGTTATATGCCGCTGTTGGCGCTCTGCTACGCCGATTATGGCTGGTTCTTGCATCAATGGATGCACCGCTACGAAGACGCCGCCGCATACTTCCACCGCGCCCGCCGCGGCGTGTTTGCGGACAAGACTCCCGTCCCGTTCCAAGTCTTCACGTTGTCGCGCGAGGCGTTCGCCTACCTGGAACTCGGACGATGGCATCTGGCGGACGAAACGCTCAAGGAAGCCATCGAGCTGGCCGAGCAGTTCGACCCCGCCGGGGCGCATCCATTCGTGGCGGCGACGTACAGCCGCCGGGCGTGGGCCTCGATGCAGCAGTGGGAGATTGGAGAGGCCAAGATGCACTTCGAGAATGCAAACAAAGTGTTGGCCCGGTTTGCCGAGGTGCGTCATGACGAGCCACAGAACTACGAACTCCTGACGGCCCGCTTTCACAACGATCATGGGCTGGCGATGGCACAACGCTTCGGCGGTAACGCGCTGGGCGCGCTGGCGACCTACCGCCGGCTGTCCCCCGAGATCGCCATTGAACTGGACGAGCACATCAAACGTGCCGCCGGCAACGATCCGAACTTCACCGAAGTTCATCATCGAATGGCCGAACGCTGGGTGAACACGCTCGAACGCCAAGGCGACTGTTGCCTGTTCGGCGACCAGCCCGATTACGGCGAAGCGGCGGACGACTACCGCCGGGCCTTGGTCAGTTGCGATGCCTTGGCCAAAAACCGTCAGGCGGACTGGCGCGTGCGGTTGCTGTACAAACGGGCCATCGCCCTGAGCATGCCGTCTCCCGTCCAAGACGCGGAGTTGGCCCAAGGATTGTGCCGTCTGGCCGACCAGGTGTTGAAGGATGAAGTGTTGAGCCTGGAAAAGCAGCCCGCCGCCGTCCGGTTCCAGGCCAAGCTGGCTGCGGCGCTGGTCGCCGTAGCACCGGAAGGCGAGGCCCAATGCCCCGCTGCAATCTGCGACTCACTGCGTGAGATTATTCGCGCACAAATGCGTGAGAGGAGCGGGCAACGCAATATTCCGCGCGACGAACTGGAATCGCTGATGTTCGCCGCCAAGACCCTCCTGGACCACGAGACGGACCGCGCCAGGATTGAACAGGTGGCCGATTGGCTGCTGGCCTTCTGCCGTCTTGCCCGTTCAACGGAAACGCTGGGGTATCTCCGGCCTTATTACGAGGCCGTGATGCGGGCCAAACTGCGCATGAAGCCGAAACATGTCAAGGACTTGATCGAAATCGCTGCAGAAGCGACCCAAGGTGACGCGTACCGCAAGCCGGACGCCGGCACGCCGCTGTTGACGTTGTTTTCCGTCGGTGATGAATGCTTTCTGTTTCTCGATACACCGCGCGGATTGAGCAAATTCTACAGCCTCAAGGAATATGCCGATCCGGCGACCGTGCAAAAAGCCTGTCTCACAGGCCGGCTGTTACCCGTGCCGCAGGAGCTGAGACGCGACTTGGCGACGATGCCGCAGGCCTGGCGAACCCGGTTAGCCGCACTCGAACGAGTCGCCGTGCACTGGGAGGACCCGGTTCGCGGCTTGGAGGCAACGGAACTGACCCCTTCCGGCGACAGGCATCACGCGCGCAGGCCGATCGTGGGCTCCGTTGCGGAAACTGCACCCGCCCTCGCGTCTGCAGGGGGAGTGTTTCCGTTTGATTTGGCAGAACTGGCGGCCGATTGATCGAGTTCTTTCTACCGACGGAACTTGCTGAGGGTCTATCACGCCAATCAGCCCGCCGTCAAGGCCCACGTGCCGAATATCAGCGCCGCCAAGGCAACGACCGACATGCCGAATCCGATCCTGTGTGCGGCTGCGACCGATTTCAGGCCCAGTCGCTTCAACAGTTGTCGGCCTGCTCGCTCCGACTCGTAGTATTGCCGCGACAACGTGAGCAGCGTTCCGCCGTAAATGAATCCCGCAAAGCCTCCGGCCGTGGCGAGGATTCCAATGACGTTCCTGGTAGGGTCCTGCGAGGGATCGCCTTTGTAGTAGTAGATGCCGGCTGCGAGAATGCCAGCCACGGCCGACAGCACGGCTACTGGGGCGGCCATCCAGTGTCGCGTCGAGCCGCTTGTCGCGGAGCGGCCAGCTATCTCGTCCAATTGCCCTCGAATATCCACGAGGCACTGGTCCAGCGATCGCAGCACGCGGCCACTGAACAACGGTCGCCCCACAGCACGAGCGACTCGCGATGGAAAAACGCAGCGAGCCAAGCCTTGGATCGTCTCCACAAACATCCAGGCGAGGAAGATCGCCAGGCCGTTGCGTCTGCGCCACTCAATCCGCTTCTCGATCCGGCGGTAGCGATTCCACCCGTGGATCTTCGGCGGCTTTCTGACTCGGACGATCACCGCCTCGACATGCTTCTTGTCGATCGCGCCAGTGATGTTTATGCACACCTTGCCGGAATACTCCAGCGTGTGAATGTCGACGTGCAAATTAAACTCCCTCATAAAGTATTCATCCACCGAGTCAAGGTGTTCTTGAATCCTTTGCCGGACATGTTCCGCGAGTTGGGCAGCATTAGGAATTTTTGTCGGGGCCGTATAGTCGACCGTGATTTGATGTTTCATACGGATACAGCCTTGAAAGCAAATTTCATCGGTTCTTGTAGTTATCTCTCTGACTTGCCTGGCCGGCGCCGAAGATCGTCGGCGCTCACCCTGACTTCGGCCGATATCAGCGCCAATCGCCGCTCAGCACAAACGCCGCCCAGAGCACCGGGGGAGCGATCAAAAAACTCTCTGCCTTGCTACTGGGCCGCAAGCGTCTGTCGCCTCGAAATTGGCCCGTCTCGGCGTCGTACGTCTGAAGCATGTCGAGTTGAGCTTTCCGCAGTGCATCGAGCTTGCCGAGTTTTCTCTCCCAGATGTTGCGATAGAACTCCTCCATCAATTTTTGTGTGGCCCGGTCATCGACCTTCCATAAACTGGCGACGACGGTCCGGCTGCCGGCGATCTGCAAGGCACGCTGGAGACCGAGTACTCCCTCGCCGGTGTTCACTTCGCCAAGCCCCGTTTCGCACGCCGACAGGACGGTAACGTCGACAGACCGCAAATCCAGTTCGGCAACTTCGATCGCCGTCAGGATGCCATCGTCGCCGGCCATTTCATCGTCGTCGGTCAGCTCACCACGGTTGGCTCCCGCCATCACCAACCCCGACAGCAAACCGGGATGGAATCCGGGCACACTCTCGCGGCCGACAAGCGATAACTCCAGCGACCGGGTCACGGATCTTGCAGTGCCGCGGGCGGATTCGTCAGCCTGGGCGAAGAAGCCGTGTGTCGCAAGATGAAGCCACTGTACCTTGGGAATGCGCGCTCGGATCGCCGCTTCGGTTGCCTCGGTCTTGGTCAGCAACTGCACATCAACCGCTCGGGCTTGTTGCGACAACGTGAGTCGAATCGATTCGATTTCCGCTTTGGTGCCGGGCAAACTTGGCCACACCGTCCGGCTGCCGCCGACGGATCTCGCCGCCGACGGGGATCCTGGAGCCGAGCGTTGCGCCCCTTCACGGCTCGAAGAACTGTCGAAGTTAATATCTCCGACCAGCAACACGTTGGAAGTCGCGCTCGCTGGTCGTGCATCAGTGCCTGGCAAATCGAGCAGCATCTGGGGGACAGGGACGACGGCGATACGATGATTTTCCAACAACAAACTGTTCGGATCGCTGCCCGGCAGAGCGGCGAAGGGAAGCTGTGCCAAGTCGCCGTCGGGCGAGATGAGGATTGTATCTCCGTCGTGTAAATGCTGCTGAAGCGGGCTCCACAAAGCGGCTCGCAGCCGCTGTCCGACGAGACGAAATTGACGGGCGTCGGATTGGCTCACCGCTCGGCGCCACTGGCGAATGTCCGCTTCCATCGGTTCGGCTTTCCCCAGATCGATCACCTGCACGTGTTGCCCAGCGGTGACAACGAAGGCGAGAAAGCGGCTCTCAGCGGCTTGGTCGGTTGACACGCCCGGCATGTCGAACCGGAGATAATCGACCAGCACCGTGCGCGGCGGCAATTGCTTCTGCAAATTTCCCACCATCTGCGATCCCTGGCCGCGTTCGGACGGGAGTGCAGCATGCAGGCCGGCGAGCTTGCCTTCCAATGCTTCTTTGCGCTCCGTCAATTCCTTCAGCCGGTCCAACCACTGACTCGATGCATCTTCCGGTGATTGAAAGGTCATGCTGGCCAGTTGCCGATTGACGGTAGCCAACTCATCGGCGGCGTGCTTCAACGTCGGATCGGCTTGATTCAATGCGCGGTGGACATTCCGCTGCCGGACGAACACGCCGCCCTTCCACCGCAGCGCCAGTCCGTACAACTCGTTGGGATCGACCAGACCACGCGACCCCAGTGCGAAGTAGTGGTCGATCGCGCGACGGACTTTGGCTCGGACCAGCAGTTGTTGGCGCTCGGAAAGCACGGAGCTGATCCGGTCGAGATGGGATTCGGCGAGGGCCACCGCGTGGCGGGCGAATCGTACGGTCTGGGTATCATCGCCGCGGCGCGCGTGCAACTCGGAAAGGGCAAGCAGCGTAACCAGATTGCCGATGTGGTCAGGCCCGAACCGCTCCTGTCGCAGCGACAGGACCTCATCGAGTATTTTCTCGGCACGCGAATCGTCACCAAGCCGGAGGAGGGCGCGGCCGAGCAATTCGCGCAAGACAATCTGTGGCTTCACCTGCTGAGATTCGTCCGGCAGATTTTGCAGGGCGTGTTCCGCAAGCTTGACAACGGTTTCGTTATCGCCGCGCGCGAAGTAGAGCCGGGCAAACGAAGTCACCGTCAGCGGGTCGGCAAGCAGCGAAGTTCCTTGGCTGGGGACCAGGCGATTGGCGAAGTGCAGGTACTGCTCGGCGCGATCCAGATCGCCAGCTTGCAGATAGAACTCCGCCAACTGCGCGTAACAGCCGGTTGCCCGCTGATGTCCGACCGCCGCGAACGTTGTGGCCGCGCGCCGGATGCAGTCTTCTGCTCGATCCAGGTCTCCCATCATGGCATACAAATCGGCAGTCAACGTCAAGCTGTTAGCCAACAGGGGCGAGTCGTCTCCCGCAACTTCCAGAAACCCCGCGTTTGCATCCAGTCGGGCAGGCAAGGCGCGGGCAAAGTCCCCTTTTTGCTCGTAGGCCAGTGCTAGATCCGAAGCAATCAACGGTATCAGCAAAGCGTTTGCTTCTTCTGCGGCCGTGGCGATTCGTCGGGCTTCCAACAGCGGTGGAATCGCCGCGTCCGGGCGACCGCGACAGATTTCCAAGTTCGCCTGGCGCTGCAACGACTCTGCATACCGCCACGACGACGTGCTGAATGCCTTGCCGCGAATCAGCACGGCCTGCCGCAACAGGGGTTCGATGATCGCGGCTTCCTCCGGTGTGACCACTCCAAAAAAGTAGCCCCCCTGCGAAGTCATCAGCGCTGATGCCAACGTCATCAAATCTTCTGCGTATCGTGGGGCATCGCGGCCCCAGGCCCGCTGTCTCGAAGCATGAAACTTCGTCAGCCATAACTGCGCATTCTTCTCGTCTTTGTTCCGGAGAAAAGTCTGGATCAAGTTGACATAGACAGCCGCTAAGTCGCTGGCCTGAGGATTATCGCGTTCCTTACTCGCAATCACCTGCTCAAACGCGTCCGCCGCTGCCTCGTAGCGCCCCGTTTCCAACAGGACCCGCCCTAGCTCGTTGCGATTCCAGGCGGTTTGCCAGGGGTCCGTGTGAGGCAGGTTTTCGCGTATGGTCAAGGCTTCCCGCAAGGAACGCTCGGCATCCTGGTAGCGGTTAAGCGCAAATTCACATTGCCCCAGTTCCGTCAGCGCCTGGGCGTACTCAAAGTGCTTTGGCCCCACCTGCTCCCGGATGATCTGTGCCGATTCGCGCAACAAGGGTTGCGCCAGCGCCGGCTGGCTCCGGTTGTTCCGATAGACGCGGGACTGGATCCGAAGGGCAAAGGCATAAGAAAGCGACCATTTGCCCATGCGTTCGCCGATCACCGCCTTTGCCCGCTCCAGCACCCGCAGCGCCTCCGCCGATTGCCCCTGTTTTTGCAGGAGGCTGCCGAACCAATGCAGCCGATTGCCGAAATACGGCAGGCGATGGAACGGCTCCCGATCGCTGATCTCCAGCAACTGTCGATAGTTCGCCTCGGCGGCGGTCAGCATTCCTGCCTCATTCTGGACATTGGCCAGCGCAAATAACGCCTCATGAGTGCGCTGGTCCGCCGTGCCCAGAACGGCTGCAGTCCGCTCGAAGATTTGGCGTGCAAGCGGCTCCGCTTGGGAGTAATTGCCTTGCCGGAACCATTGATCGCGTTGACGTTCCACCGCCACCAAATCCACAAGCTGACGGCGCTGCTCGCTGTTGAGCGAGGCAAGACGCGCCACATGCATGCGACAAGCCGCTCCCGCAGCCGGCAAGGGATGTTGCAGGTCATACTTGGCGGTCAAGAACGATTCGAAACGCCCAACTTGATCGGCGAATTGCTGAGGATCGTCCGCCGAACGGGCATGGCCGACGGCGTTAACAAAGGCATCGGCAACTGCCTCCTGGACGAGACCGTCTTCCGAGCCGCGCGTCGCCATCAACAGTCGCGTTGCCTGTGTCATCTCCGTGAACGCTTTGCCATATTCACCGAGATTCCAATACAGGAACCCGCTGACTTTGGTGCAGTAACCGCATTCGTCGCTGTCGGCACCGAGCAAACTTTGGTAAGTCGCGCGAAACGTGTGAACCTGCTTCAGCGCCTGTGGGATCTCGCGCCGAGCGACGAGATCCTGGATCGATTCCATACCCGCGTCGGTTAACGCAAGCAGCTTTCGCTCATCGGCCGAGAGAGCAGCAATACGCCGCGCGCGAGCCAAGGACCGTTGCGGTGGTTCGAGAGGCCTGCCTGAATCCGTCGCCACGACGATCGCTTCCTCACGCAGGGGGATTGCCTGATCCCATCGCCCATGTTGCTCCAGGCTGCCGGCTGCCTTGCCCAAGACATGTTGCAAGGTCTTGGCCGCGCGAAGCGTCTGCGCATCCGCCTTCCAGTCGCCCTCAAACTGCCTTGCCGAATCCCGAAACGCGGCTCGGGCATGGGGCAGAGCACGTTGCCACTCGTTCTGTAACCCGTAAGCTTCCGCGAGCGCCCAGGACAGCAATGGCGTCGATGCGATCAGCCTCATCTCATCCGCCAGCTTGTGGAGCTGTTCCAGCTTGGTCAACGGCATACGGGGCAACGAATCAAGATCGCCCGCCTCCACCAGGACATCCAGGGCTAGGGACATGTAACGGACATATTGCTCGCGTTGCTGGTCATCTTCGAGAATCTTTGCTACTGCAGCATGACTGCCGGCGACGGCGCCATCGCCACCCGCCGGCGCAACGGGGAGAAACGGTCGTGCCGAGTCAAAATCTCCAAGTTGCAGGTGGGAAATCCACAGCATACCCCGCGTCAGCTCGTCCCCCGGATAGCCCGGGCCAAACACTTGCCGTTCCAGTCGCAGGCATGTCACGCCAGCGTCAATCGTCGCCTGCCAATCTTTGCCGGTTGCCGCCTGTTCGCCTTGCACCCTGAGCATGTCGCGCTGCATCAAAGCGCGGTATTGGGCAATCGTCAGCACCTGTTCGCCATTCGGCGGCGAAGGATGTGTGCCGCCGACAGGCGACGCTCCACCGGCGAGCACCAGCAGGATGACAGCCGCGGCAGCTTGAAACGAACGCTCGGAGTATTTGACGTGCATTCCGGGGGTTCCAGCTCGGCAAAGTGTACTGTCTCTGGCTATTGCGTGCGTCGAGCCGGAGTGGGCTTGAACGCATTGGGGTTCTTGAGTAATTGCAGGGCCGCCTGCCGTTGCTCGTACGACAGGTTTTGGAAACCGCCGCTGGTCTGCTGGCCTGCGGCTTGGTTGCCAAGCTGGGGACCGGTGGGACGAGGCCGCGGCGGCGTCCAGGTCGATGGGGGATCGACGGTCGAGTGGTATTCGGGAACCACCCAGCGCGACTTGACTCCCTGCCACTGCCAGCCCCGCGACTGGCCCACCAGACGGTCGAGTGCGTCGGGAACGGATGTCGACTCGCCTGCCACGGCCCGAGCATCTGTGATCTGCTGACGCAAGCCTTCCCGCTCCGCGTCGGTGAATTGCGACACGCGGGCGAGGTCCGTATCGATTGCGGCCAGGGCGCGCGCGTCGCCGCACAGCCGGGCGGCTTGAATATCGTGCAGGAACGCCCGGTAAACCGCGAATGTCGCCACGTCGGTGTCTTCGGGAGTGACCGGTGCCAGCGTGGAACTTGTGCGGGACGGACCGGCCGTTTTTCGAGCCACCACGATCGCGGCAACCAATTCGGGGCGATTCGCCTGGGCAGCACCTTTCTCCAGCCGATCCAGCGATTCGCGGTCGTGCTTTTCGAGCGCCAACCGGACGGCCAGCGAAACGAGCTGTTCCGCCGACAGATTCGGTGCGGCCCGCCCCAGCACCCGCTCAGCCTCCAACGTCTGCAACGCTCCGTCCGTGAAGCCCGCCGGATCAAGATTCGTCCAAGCCGAGGCGAGTGCTCCATGGTTGATAAAACGGTCAAAGGCTGAGTATCTCGGCGGGCTAAATGCCCCGCCAAGCCGATTCAGCGAAGTGGTGTCTTTAAGATAACCACCTTTGCCTGGCAGGTCCTGCTTGGCTAGTTCGTCCTCCTGGTGTAGCGAGCTGTCCTTGTCAGCCTTGTTCAACTGCTCTCCGCCCAACAGGCAGGTCGCTGCGAAGGAAAGCAGCAAGGCCGCGGGCAGGTTGTTACAGAAAGGGGAAATCACTTGCATCTTTTTTGATCCTTTTGTTGGAGTCTCGGTACTGCGGTTAACTCCGGTGCTCGGATTCCTCATTGCCGCGCGAGGCCGGGGCGGACAGGAAAAACTCTCAAACGTCGGAGAACTATGAACTCGAACCCCTTAGCAGAAGACTTGACGGTATGCCGCGAGGCGGTAGTGGAAAAAATGCCTTTACCTTGCCCTGACGCGAGCTTGCCTTGGCGCCGCACGGCACTAAACTCTTATGCTAGATTCCCCCGGGCGGTGCGTTGGTCGCCATCCGTGCATGCAGTCGTCGTCAGGGCTGCTTTGCAGAATTGCCTCACGGGTGACCTTGTTCCAGTCGGCGGGAATGGAGCAGCGTGGCGGGACCACCACTCGGCAATGCCGAGGCAAGGCCCGATGATGTGCGTCGCTTGCTGTCCGTCGTTGCCGAGCGGCGCGTCTGCAGTGCCGTTCGTTCCGGGAACGCGAGAAAGCAGCGGCGGCGTGGCCGATGCGCCGAAAGCTGAAGATTCATATTGATCTGCGTGTGGAATGCCTATGTGCCGGGATGACGGGTGCGATTTCTCCGTTTTGGCTGGCCGGTTGCGGAGCATCTGGGAAGGCGGCGAGACAATTCCCCAGTTGGCGGCGATGCTGCGCGGCAGCGGACAGCTCGCGCCCGAGGAGCTGCTGGAACTGTGCTTGATCGACCAATCCTATCGGTGGCGCACGCCAGAAGCTTTGCGGGTCGAAGACTACCTGGCCTTATGTCCTGTGGTCGCGGAGTGGCCCGAGTTGAAGTTTGAATTGGCCTATGGTGAACTGCGCTCGCGACAGCAGTTGAGCGGGGCGTTTCCAGCAGCGGAGATCGAAGCCCGTTTTCCGGAGTTCGCACAGCGTCTGCACCGACAGTTGGAAGTGGGCTTCTGGTTGGAGCAAGGGGCGGGCGCGCGGCGCCCAGCCGTCGCGTTCCCACGGATCTGTTCCCTGCACCGTTCAGGTCGGTTCGGACCTTATGAATTGGGCGAAGCCATCGCGCACGGCGGCATGGGCGTGATTTTTCGAGCACGCGACCTCCGGCTAAACCGAATTGTCGCTCTAAAAATGATCCGAGCGGACCGGATCACGCACGACGCCGACCGTCAGCGATTTCACAACGAGACCGTCACGATTGCTCAACTGGAGCACCCGCACATCATCCCGATCTATGATGTGGGCGAAGAGGCGGGGGTGCATTACTTCACGATGAAGCTCCTGAAAGGTGGCGACTTGCAGCAACAATGCCGCCGCTATCTGGACGACCCGCCCGCCGCCGCCCAGATCATGGCCCACGTGGCGGATGCGGTACACTATGCCCATCGGCACGGTGTGCTGCATCGCGACGTGAAACCATCCAATGTACTGCTGGACGAAGCGGGCAAACCGTATGTCACCGATTTCGGCTTGGCGCGTCGATTGGACGATCGTCGCCACTTGACCGCGACCGGCGATCTGCTGGGAACGCCCGCCTACTTGGCGCCGGAACAACTGACGCCGGGGCAAGGCTCGCTGACCATTGCCGCAGATGTGTACGGCTTGGGAGCCGTGCTGTACGTCCTGCTGACGGGAAAACCCCCGTTCGACGACGAACATCTGGTCACGCTGTTGGAGAGCATGCGGCATCGAGAGCCTGCACCGCCTCGGCGGCTGAATCCGCGCGTCGATCGGGACTTGGAGCAGATCTGCCTAAAGGCGCTGGCCAAACGGCCGTCAGATCGCTACTTCGGTGCGCAAGCATTTGCCGAGGATTTGCAGCGGTACTTGGCTGGCGAGGGGATCTGGGCTCGCCCGGCGCCCTGGTGGCGACGGTGGTGGTCGCGTTGGAGGCGGCGGCATGCAGGCCTGTCGGCGGCCTGCAGTGTGGCACTGATCGCCGCCGCATTCTTGCTGATCCTGCTGGGGGTTCAATCCGCACGATTGCAGGCGATGCGTCAGGCCTTGGATGGCTCCTTGCAAGCCGCTCGTGCAGAGCAGGCGGAAGCGGAGGCCGACCGAAGCGAAGCCGCCCGGCTGCGGCATTTGGCCGAGGAATTGCAGTTTCAAGCCCAGGCGGTGCGGAGCGAGGCCGTCGCTCAATGCCGCTTGGCACACCAGGCGGCTTATGCCGCCGCGATTCACCACATCGAACACGCCCGGAGGAGCGGGAATACCGCCACCTTCTGGCGATTGTTGGACGAGCAAGTTCCGCAGGCGGATCAGTCTGACGTGCGCGGGTTCGAGTGGTTCGTACTGAATCGCTACCGGCTCCGAGCGGAGCCACCGCAGATCGCCTGGCAGGGACACGCGGGACGCGCCTCCAGCCTCGCGTCTCACCCGCACCGGGAACAACCAGCGACGGGCGGCCTGGAAAGCCCTGTGGCGGTTTGGACGCTGCGCGATGCCGAGAGAGAGAGCGACCAGGGCAGTGCGGGACGAGAAACGAAATCTGATCGGTCGCTCGCGTTTTCACCAGATGGTGAGATCCTGGTTGCGGCCGCCGAGGATGGGCTGCATCTCTGGAATTTGCGGACGAGCGAGCCCGCAGCTCGACTTTCCCGCAACGGCGCGCCCCATGACCTTGTAGCGATCTCACCGGACGGAAAGTACTTGGCTGCTGCCGCCGAGCAAGAATGTCTGATCGAGGTCTGGGGCAAGACGCCCGCAGGCTATCGCTATCTCTGGAAAACAGACGCTCAGCATTGCGACCATCTCGCCTTCTCGCCGCGCGGCAACTTGCTGCTCGCAGCCGACTGGGCTGGGGAGGAGATCGTGGCGTATGCGCCAACCGCCGGCCGTGTTGAACGGAGGCTTCCGGCCCGGCACACACAGGCATGCGAGTTTTCTCCCGATGGCCGGCAGCTGGCATGCATCGCCGAGGATGACATCGTCGTCTGGGACTGGGACGCTGCACAGCCGCTGCGAAGGCTGAAAGCGCATCTCGGCACCGTCACGCACGTGGTCTATCGCCCGGACGGTCGGCAGTTGGCCTCGTGTGGTCGAGACGGCCGCGTCATCCTCTGGGATGCGCGGACGGGCGAGTGCCTGCGGATCATGATGGGACATCGCTCTTTTCCCGTGCAAGTTGCCTTCGTTGGAAACGACCGTCTGCTCTCCCTGACAGAAGAGGGTAGAATCCTCGTCTGGCATGCCGAACTCGGCACGCAACTATGCTGCCTTCGCGAAGACCCAGCCAATCCCTGCTTTTGCTTCGCCGTCTCCCCCGACCAGCGGTTGCTTGCGGGCCGGCTGGCAGACAATCATGTGCAGTTGCTGGACCTATCGCGAGACTGAATTTTTTCGTCTCCGCGCGGTGAATCGCAGCACCGCCATTTGCTTTGAGCCGGGCGTTGCAGCGAGCCAAGACTTGGATCGTCTCTACAGACATCCAGGCGCCGCGCGTCCCGCCGCCTGTTAGATACGTGTTGAGAGTTCGATCGCGGCTCGATACGGACCTGCGGGCCGAGACGTCTGCTTGGCGGCTGAGCTTGTGTTGCCGCACATGGCACTCAACTTCCGCGGCAACGATCATCTGATCGAGTTCAACGAGATCCACAGCGTCGTCGCCGACGTGCTCCGGCATCTGTGCCGCTTCTTCGGCTGGAATCGAGGCCGAGGCAAACAGGTCACCGCGAAAGTTCTGCGGGGCGTGAAGTTCGGGAGACTGGCGAGAAGCGTGACGCGACAGCAGCGACAGGATGTCGATCCCCTGCGACAAAATGTCGGAGCCTCTGGGTTTAACCTAGGGGAGCTTCACCATCCCCCCGGAAAAACTCAACGTAAAACGGCAGATAACCATACGGACGATTCTCTGAAGGCCGGCCCGCGCGGGCCGACGCTGATGGAAGATTTTCACTTCCGCGAAAAGCTAACCCACTTCGACCACGAGTCGATTCCGGAACGCGTCGTCCATGCTCGGGGGTCCGGTGCGCACGGTTATTTCGAGCCGTACGAGTCGATGGCAAAGTGCACCAAGGCACAGTTCCTGTCGGACCCTTCGGTAAAGACGCCCGTCTTCGTACGCTTTTCGACGGTCGTCGGCTCGCGCGGATCTGCGGATACCGTGCGGGATGTACGCGGGTTCGCGACGAAGTTTTACACCTGCGGAGGGGGTGTTCGACCTGGTCGGCAACAACATGCCAGTCTTTTTTATTCAGGACGCCAATAAATTTCCGGACTTGGTCCACGCCATCAAGCCCATGCCGGACAACGAGATGCCCCAGGCGTCGGCGGCCCACGATACTTTTTGGGACTTTGCCTCGCTGCTGCCGGAAATCACTCACATGCTGATGTGGGTGTTGTCTGATCGGGCGCTGCCGCGAAGCTATCGCATGATGGAAGGATTCGGCGTCCATACCTTCCGCTGGATCAACGCCCACGGCGAGGCGAGGTTCATCAAGTGGCACTGGCGCCCCGCGTTGGGAACGGCATCGCTGGTCTGGGACGAGACGCAGAAACTGGCCGGCAAGGATCCGGACTTCAATCGCCGGGACCTATGGGAGGCCATCGAGATGGGCGATTTTCCGGAGTACGAGTTGTGCGTTCAGATGATCGACGAAAGTCGCGAGCACGACTTTGATTTTGATATCTTGGACGCCACGAAGCTGTGGCCGGAGTGCGACGTGCCCCTGATGAAGGTCGGCAAAATGTTCTCAACCGAAATCCGGACAACTTTTTCTCCGAGACCGAACAGGTCGCCTTTCATCCGGGCCATGTCGTGCCCGGCATCGACTTTACCAACGATCCGCTGCTGCAGGGGCGGCTGTTCTCGTACACCGACACCCAGCTGAATCGATTCAACAGCGCCAACTTCCACGAAATCCCGATCAACCGGCCGCTGGCGCCGGTTACGAACAACCAAGGCGCCGGGTTCATGCGCATGACCATTGGCCAGGGAAAGGCCAACTACTTTCCGAACTCGCTGGGCGGCGGATGCCCGCGAGTCGCGCCCGAGAGCGAGGGCGGCTACGTCCATTACATGGAGCGGGTCGACGGGCGGAAGGTGAAGGAACGCAGCGAGAGCTTCAAGGACCATCTTCCTGGGGCGTTGCCCCAGGCTACGGTGAAGATGGCCTTCGGCCAAGATTCCGGTCCGCCCATGCGCAACTTCGACCGTCGTGCTCTGCTGGCGAGAACGGATGCGATCGCGGAAAGACGTGGCCGGTCGCGAACACATCGGCCAACCAAGCCGCTCGGCAACGCAGACGCTCCGCACCGCAGGTCGGGGGTCGGCGGATTTCTGTATGCGCGAACGCCAATGTTGACCGGGTCGCGGCTGATCAACTCTCCATTTTCGAAGACCGTAGCCGCGACTCTGGTCCAACATTTGGTTCGCTGGCTTCGTGGATCACGCGATCGCCAGCCAAGTGATGCCGTGGATGAAGAAGGGGTAGTCCAACGTGGCGGGCTGGCCGCATTTCCAGTAGCAGATCGGGCGGCGCGGATGATTCACGGCTGCTGGCCCCCGCCGTCATCCATGGTTCCGTTGAAGCCCGGGCCGCCGGCGGCGACGTACCCATAGCTCGCGCCGTTCGCGTCGGGCGTGATCCAGAACGAGTAGAGCGAGCCGCTGGCCAGCGTGAACCGCAGCCGCACGTTCTTGCCGCTGGCGCGGGCGAGGCTCTCCGCGCTGCGCCATGTCACGCGTTGGCGGGTGCTGTCGCAAGACACCGGGACGCAGTTCTCCGCCGTGAACGGCCCGTAAGGCTTGCCGTCCAGCGTCAGCACTTCCACCCGCAGCTCGCCGCGCGGCGCGTCGACGTTGACGAAGAGGTGCTCGCCCTGGAACCGGAGCGGCCGCGTCGTCAGCGTGCCGGTTTTATCGACGGCATCCAGCGAGGCGAAACCGTCGCGGCGCAACGTGGCCAGGCCGATGCCGCCCCCGGTATACATGCCGCGCTTGCCGCTCGGCGCGATGCCGGAGGTGCCCGTATAGGGAAAGACGAGCTGATCATCGAGCACGACAAACACTCCGGCCGTGCTGTGCAGATAGGCGCGATCCCAGGCGCCTTCCGTGCGCGAACCCACGATGAAGCCGCTGCGATCCGGGCGGTCCCAATGGAAGCCGTCGCGGCTGAAACCGAGTTCGAGGTCGATCAGTTTGGGAAAACCGGCCTTGTCGCAGACTTCGTTTTTCGGGCCGCGATGAATGTAGTGCATGCCCACCATCAGGCTCTCGTAGGCCACGGCGTTCAGGCTGTAGAGCTGCGGCGGATCGCCGGCACCCGGATAGCGACCCTCGGGCTCCGGCACATCCAGACGGTCGGCGTTGGTCCAATACACGGCCTTGGACCAGTCCGCGCCTTTCAGGAAATCGTCACTCTCGTGATAGTAGCGGCTGCGGCCTCGCGAGGTGCCGCGTTTGATGCTATAGACCCATTTCTGCCGGAAGGGATTGAAGAAGAACGAGCAGTAATCGTCCACCGCCATGTCGGTCGGCACGGCCTCGGACCACGTGCGTCCGTCGCTGACGTGCAGCGAGTGGTTGAACCCTGGCGGGCGCTGCTCTTTCGGCACGTGCATCCAGCAGGTGAGAAACTTGATGCGCTCGGCGGGATTCGGGGTGTTGAGGTCGAACCACACGCAGTTATCGGAGCCGCCGCTTTCGAGTTTCGGACCGGTCCAGCGCAGGCCCTCCGGCAGCAACGGGCCCTGACGTGTCCAATGCTTCATGTCCGTGCTCGTGGCGAGCGACAACGGCCCGCGCCAACCGGCGACGTAAAACATCTTGAAGTGCTTCTCCGCGGGATCCCAGAACACGCCGCCTTGACCCAACAAGACCGTCGCCTGCTGGCCCCGCTCGGCGAGTGTAGAGTCCGCCAGTTCTCGCGGTGTTTCGGCCTTGAAAACCGGATTGCCCTCGAACTTCTTCGCCTTGTGGAACGTGCGTTTTAAATCGGTTTGTTCGATCAGGAAATCGTCCACGAACAGCTGCCGACCGACGTCGATCGGAATCGTCTTCGGCGGCCGCCGCAGATACGGCACGGGCATTGGCTCGGTCGACTTCGGATCGAAATGGCGCGGCGGCCACTCGTAGGGAAGTTCGATGCCGTTGTAGAGAATCGGCTTGGGACCGGTCGCCTTGTTGGCGAGCATCAGGAGCTTCGCGTCCGCCGAGACGATCTTTCCCGCCAGCACGTCTTCCTCGCGGAATTTGGCCAGCAGGATTTCCGCATCCGTGTGGCGGTTCCAATCATAGAGGATGTGGATCAGCCCGTCCGGCGCCTGAAAACCGTCGGGATACGAAACGCTGGATCGCTCATCGAGCAGCAAACCGCCGCGCCACGTCTGGCCGTCGTCCTCGGACAAGAACGCGGACATGTGCGAACGTTTCGCGAGTCGTTCGCTCGGCAGCCCGTTCTTCACGAGTAGGATTCTTCCCGACGCCAGACGTCGGAGGAAGAACCGGGCGTTGACGTTTTGAACGGTTGCGGCAGGCTTCGGCTCGCTCCATGTCGCGCCCTGGTCCATGGAAAAGCTCTCGTGCGGATTTCCCGTCGTCCGCGCCAGCATCCACAGTCGCCCGTCGCGCAACTCGACCAACATGTGCTCGTCGAACTCCCAATTGGGAAATTTTACATGGCCGCGCGGCTTCCATGTCTGGCCTTGGTCGGTCGAGACGTAGACCCAGGCGGTCTTCTCGGCCCAGTGGGAAACGGGCAGCAGCCAGTCACCGCTCTTGAGCACCGTCGGCTTGCTCAGCGTACAGCCCTCGGCAAAACACACGGGCTTTGACCACACCGGCGAGTCCGCATCGGGATCGTCGCAGCGAATGTACCAGTTGGCGGTCGGGCCGGGCGCACCGATCACGGTCTGGTCGAAGAATAGCCACAGCCGGCGCAGCGGATCGGTCCACAGATTGCCGACCAGCGCCCCGCGCTGCCGTTTGCCGGATGGATCGAGCGCGCCGACGACCAAACGCGGCTTCGACCACGTGACGCCCCCGTCGTCGGTCGTCGCGAGGATGAAGTAGCCGTCCCGCTTGTCGCCCGTGCCCGTCCAGCAGCCCCAGAGGCGGCCCTTCGCCGTACCATCCATACCGAGGATCATGGCCCCCGGCCGTGCGTCGTCCTGAAACTCCGCCCCGGGCTCAGTGATGATGACGGGCGGTTCGGTGCGTGCGTCGACGGGCTGGCTGGCCGCGTCGGACGAGCTCGGGCTCGAAGTCGACGCGCTGGAGAGTTCACGGCCGTCGCCACGCGAAGCATTTGGATCGGCAGACGCAGACGCCTGATTCGGGTTCTGCTGAGCCCCAACCATGCCCGGCAGGCTGAGCAACAACGCGGTGATCAGTGTGAGAATGCGTTTCATCGTATCCTTTCGTGCGGAGGTCGAGAGGTTGGGTGCAACTCGCACCCCTGTAAAGGTGCGTTTTTCTGGGAAGTCCGCGGGGTCGGGGTTTGTTGGAGTTCACCCTTTAGCGTGCGCGCGGCGGGCCGTGCCCGCCGCAAAAAGACATGCTAAAGCGTGAACTCCAACGAGGTTAGCACCTTTACAGGGGTGGGTGCAACTCGCTGACTGTCCAAATATAACATGTCGAGGCACCAGCGGTTATGGCACGGCCATACGAGGTGAAGCTGCTTCCGCGGTGAAAGAGATCACCGCGGCCGAATGGGAGGAAAGCGTCTGTTCGTGGTCCATCGAGCGCCGGGCCGGACTGGCGTCACTTCCACAACTGGTCAATGATGGCCACCGTCTTGTCGACCAGCATCTGGCCGCCTGCGGGGCCGATGATGTTGCTCTGCGGGATGGCGGAATAGGAGCCGGCCACCTGGCCGAAACCGGACATTTGCTCTCGGGGCGCGCGTTGATTTCCACCACATGCACAGCGGGTTGGCGGCCGAACGCTTGGCAACGTGAGCCGAAAGCTCGGCCCAGGCGTGTCCGCTTGATTCCCCAATCTTTCCTGCCATACTCATCCAAATGAACTGCATGAGCTTCGCGGCACATCGCAAGATGGAGAGTTGTAAAAGTTGAGGCCGTCCGACACGGCCGTTACCCAAGACGGACTGACTCGCGTGGTGGACCGCAGCCCCAACCTGCGCGAGATCACCGACGGATCGCTGCCTGTCGCAGCCCTGCAGCGTCTGCGGTTTTTGCGCCGCGCGAGTCTCCGCGGCGACCAAATCACGGACGAAGCGACCGCCATGCTGGTCGAGTTGCCATCGCTGGAGCACATCGAGCTGCGGTCCCCCGTCACCGATGCGACCCTGCATCGGCTGTCGCGGCTCGCCGGTTCGCGGGGGCGCAATCTAGCCGGGTGCAGACGTTCGACGTGGGCACCAATAGCCGCCCCGGTACGTTGTTTCCGTGGATCGGCGGTGGCGACAAGCGGATCTACGTACATCGGCTCATTAAGTTAACAGCACGGCGACATCGCGGTGCAGGGATGCCAATCCCTCGTCCAGCGTGAGCAGCTTGGCTCCATTGCGTCTCGCGAATTCCGCGAGCCACGCGTCGGTCACCTGCTTGGGCCCGGTTAGCGCGTGATGGGCGACTTGCTGGTATCCGAATCCATCGTTCCAGAACACGTGACGCGTATGGGCTTCGAGGACGGCGAGCGTCTGCCACGCCGCGGCAGGGCTCTTGTCTGTGGCGTACATCATGTGTAGCCGAAGCATGGTTCCCTGGGTGATGGCACACGTGGCAAAAGAATCGTCCGTACCGTTTCGGCCTGCCATCCACTGCTTCGCTCGTGCATGATGAACGTGTCCTTCGAGCACCATCGCAACGAGGACGTTGCCGTCTAGGAGCCAAGTCATGTCGTGTCTAACTCACTGCGATAGACGTCTTCTGAGGTGAAACTCTGGCTGCACCTCACCGATGGCCAGCCTGTCTCTGGGTCGACGGTCAGATGCGAAGGTCCTGGTTCCTCCGAAGCCGAATCCGGCGGGACGGTGCCGACGAGTGTTCGGCGCAACACCCGGTTTATCACCGCACCCACCGTGCAGTGTTCTTGGCGAGCCAACGTCTGCGCCACAGCATAAACATCGCTTTCAAGGTCGATCGTCTGGGTCATGGTGTCATTATCGGACTGACTGTCAGTTTCGTCAACAGCGCCGAGACTCCGGCCGCGAACCATCTTCATGGAAGACGCTTTCTCCGAAAACGACTCCCGACCCCTTCCGCAAAACTGCTTCCGCGGTAAAAAAGATCACCGCGGCTGAATGGGAGGAAAGCGTCTTTTGGTGGTCCATCGAGCGCCGCGCCGGACTGGCGTCACTTCCACAACTGGTCAATGATGGCCGCCGTCTTGTCGACCAGCATCTGGCCGCCTGCGGGGCCGATGATGTTGCTCTGCGGGATGGCGGAATAGGAGCCGGCCGCCTGGGCTCGCTCCGTCGGAAGATAGCTGCCGAAACCGGACATTTGCAGGATGAAGGTCTGCGTCGCTTTCGACCGGGCCTTGATGCGAATCCCGTATTCGCAAAACAATTCAAAAGGATTCGAGCAGACCACCAGATCGCCGAGTCGGACGACGTGAATCTCGACAGGATAGGTCGCGTCGGGATTCTGCTGCAGTTGCTCGTAGCGTTTCACCACCCCGTGATGCCAGTCGCGGGCCATAAAGGCGACGCGAGCCGCGCAGGCCGGGTCCTGCTCGACCTGGGCCATGACTTTGTTGTACTCGGCCAGAGCCTGTTGGTACTGGGCCTCGGTGATCTTGTTCAGCGGCAATTGCAGCGTGACGGCCACGTGTTTCAGTATCGGGTCGGCGGACTTCTCTTTTTGGACCGCGTCCAAGGTCTGGCTGACGGACAGATCGATCCGGCGAGCGAACTCCTGCATCTCGTTGATGCCGCGCAGTGTCCGCATCCGTGCGTTGGCGGCTCTGTGCAGAATCGGTCGCGGGGATATGTCGCCGGCCGCAGCTCCCCACCCCAGCACGACGATCGCTTCTCCGTAACGGGCCTTCAAGTTTTCGCGCACCGGAAGCCAGAAGTCCGCGTTAACGGCGGACTGGCCTTCGACCACCTGCGCCGGGCAAGCCACGTTGATGGCGATTGCCTTCAAGTTGTCCTGCTGATCGTAGAAGAAAATGGAGCCGACATCGTCGTCGTCCATACCTTCCAGATTGACGAAGTCCGGCCGGTTCGTGTTGCCGTACATCTGTGCCGTGCCGTTCGCATAGACAGCGCGGCGCCCGAAGCCGACGCTGTTCCGGTCCAGCCCGTACGACATCTTGCCCGGCGCGACGTTCTTCCACGCGGCGACGATGCCTTCGCTGATTTTGTCGGCCAGAAAGGCGATGGTTTCTTCGACGGACATCGTTTGGTCGTTGACCGGAATGCCCGGCGTTCCCGGAACGAGCACGGGGGCGGTGTGCGTATGCGTAGCCGTCAGGACGATGGTTTGAACGTCGATCGACGCGTCCTTCTTCGCCACTGCCTCGCGGATCGCCTGGACGAAGACTTCGGGCAACTGCAGCAGGTCCAGCGAGACGAACGTGGTCCGCGCTTCGCCGGATTGCAACGCCACCACGTTGGCCGTCAATGGCGTGTCCGGTTTCGCCGACAGTCGTAACCCGAATTGCCCCCAGAGGGCCACTGCCTTGTTCGGCGTGATGTCGACCGCCGCGGCCCCGATCTGGAATTCAGCGCCGCTCGCCAGGACCGGGAAGACAAGCCAGGCAAGCAACACGCTGCAGACGCTGGTGAAGACAACGCTGACGGAAGAGCTTTTCATGGCAGGCACCTTTCGGAATGAGTGGCTGTGAGATCCAACTCGTCCATGCTTACCGCGGCATGCCGCCACCGTCAAGAACCCAGCGGCCGGCGCCCAGCGGCCGGCACCCAGCGACCGGCACCCAGCGACCGGCACCCAGCGACCGGCACCTCCATGCCCCAGGGAGCTTCTCGTGTGCGTACTTCTTGGGCAGAACAACTGACGCCCACGGGTAAGCCGATGATGGTTGGCCCCTCGCGCCTCGCGTTCTGCGCCTTCCGTCCGTCTGCTCGGAAGCGAGAACGACGGGTAAGAACGAGGCACGACAAGACGAAAAACGGTTCCTGACGCGTGTGTCCGCCCTTCGATTTCGATGCGTAGCCGTTCGTGGTCATTGTCCGTACAATAGTACGGGATGGACAAGTTGACCGCGACGACAAGAAAGGAGACCGGCATGGCATCCCAGCAGTCACAGGAACTGGCCCGCAGGGCAGGCGTCATCTACGAACAGCGACTGCGAGCCCAGTTGGAGCACGCGCACCGGGACGAATTTGTCGCCATCGAGCCCGATTCGGGCGATTACTTCCTGGGCCGCACCTTGAGCGACGCCATTCAAGCGGCTCGTTCTGCGCACCCGACGCGTCTGCCATTTATCCTCCGCGTCGGACACCAGGCGACTGTCGAACTGGGGGTGACACTCTCATGAACGGCGAAGTCGATGTCTCGCGGCGCGCGTTGATTATCCTGTCGATCCGGCCCTCGCACGGTGCCGACGCCGTGTCGTTACAGGCTTGGGTGGACACCGCGTTCACCGGCGAACTCGTGATTCCGCGAGCCACGATTACGCGTTTGGGACTACCACAGTCGGCCGCCATCATGGCGGGATTGGCGGACGGCACGCAAGTTGTGCTGGACACGTTCAGTTGCGTAATCGACTGGTTTGGCCAGGAACGAGTCGTCGAAGTCGTGGAAAACGAGGGGAATTTGCCGTTGCTGGGCGTGGGCCTGCTGTGGGAACGCAAATTGGAGATCGATTACCCCGCTCGAACCCTGTCGCTTGCGTAGTGTGTCGCGAGGATGTTGTGCCCCCTTCACTCGTGGATGTTTGGGCCGGCGCCGCCAGCCTGGATCGCGGATGGAGCCAGTTACTTTCGGCCTTCCGCACTCTCCGATCTTCTTCAAAACGGCGCCAGCGTACTTTCTCGGCCATGGCACTGCAACAGAATGGTGGGCAGAGGAATGGAGGACTACGACGGAGGTACAATCGCTGCATGGGGATCTTCCAGCAGATTCGCGCACTCGTGGCCGCTGGCGACTATGTGCCCGCCGCGAGACTCGTGACCGTATATTTCTATGACTGAGGGACAAAGGCATGCGTGTTCCAGGCAGGCGAGTGAAAGAACGACAGCTCATCGAGTGTGGCCGGCTCGTCGTGGCGGTGAACGTCGATTTGGTCTATCCGGATTTCGATCCCGATGAACCGTGTTATGAATCAGAGACGGTTGAATTCCTGCGGGAGGTTGCCGAGCGGGCCGAGCGAGCGGATATGCATTGGCTGCGTTCTCATGCAACGGTGTACGAACTTGTCGAAGACACAGACGCTATTACCCACCAGGGCGGTCGATAACTGGGAAGGCGTGCGCGACGAATGGGTCGCGGCCGTGGAGGCAACTTGTCGGGGATGCCGAAGTCTGGGCCCAGAAGCACGACTGGGCTGTACGTCGCGAAGCGAAGACGCTCCGGGAGGACCGCTTGGGCCAGTACACGGTTCCGCGTCTCCTGATCCACGCGACCGCAGGTCGCCTGCTGCTTGATCCGCTTGCCCGGTACGTGCCGGGCGCGATGGGCGCAGTGGACTTATACGTGCTTCCCTCCTACGATGCCGCAATGATCTCGCGGACGGACGATGGCTGGCGGCTGTACCCGATCGGTGCCGACGATGTGCCGCAGCCGTGGTCGGAAGAGACTTTCGTGCAAACGGCCCTCCAGTTGCTGGCGACCGCATGAGCCAACGCCAAGATCGCATCGCTCGGACCGTGGCCGTCGAACGCGAATACCTGGCGGCTTACGTAGCGGCGGACCTGCTCCAGGAGCGACTGGGCGCGGATCCGGCCTTTCTTGCCTCGCACGAATTGCGGAGCCGTGACGCCCGCAACCTGCGGGCGCATCTGGAAGGAACGTATGTGATTCGCCTTTGTGCGGAATTTGAAGCCGGCCTCCGGGATGCCTGGCAAAACGCGTTTGGGCGTCCCACACACCACACAGCCGCCGCTGCGCGGAACAGTAAGGAGAGAGTACGGGGACAGGCGCGCTTACGCGACCAGAAACGCGTCTGTCCCCCTTTCCCGGTCGGCATCCGTTCCTGGTGATGCCGAACATATCCCAATTGCCCCTGGGGCGCTAGCCCAATTTGTCAAGAAAGTTGCTCACCCCCTGCCGCCAACATCCGTGGCCCGCCCCCTCGCTGGTTCGGGAACTAAACTGTTACGCAAGGCGACGCCGAATCAACGGTTCCTGCGGAATCAACGGTTCCTGGAACTCCTTGCCTATCAACCGCCAGTGCCAGTCGTTTCCGGAACCTTTTCCGGTGGGAACACCCCTACGCCTCACTCGCGTTCCGATCTTCGCCATGCCGAAGGGCTAAACACATGAGTGTTCCTTCGACTGAGAATCGCTCCAAACTCTGCGGCATCAAAGTCTGTTGGCGGCGAACGAAGTCCACGGGTTTCGAGATATCGTAGCACCTCCTCCGAAGTCAATCCGGTGTCACTGCGGAAACTCGCAGCCCCGTAGCCCTCACCTCGGTTGATAACAGCACCGCGCATCGCCATAGTGTTCAAGGCAAGATCAAACAGAATAATGGTCAATAGAGCTGCCGCTTGGTCGCCTGTTTCTTCGATTCGTGACAACCATGTTCGAAGATATACGCCGAGTGCGCTCCTTGGCAAGACGTAGAACAAGCCCCCGATCTCCACAGCAGCCTCGTCGCTTGCCCCCTCAACGCGAACCTCATCCGTTGCAACGATGATCCCACTGCGTAGGGCGAGAGCAGTTGTCTCGGGCCCTACTGAGCGAAGCATATATTCCTGCTCCGGCGCACGCATCGCGTAGTCGGCAAATACGTCTCGGAATTGCTCACTCATGAGGCAACGCCAAAATTTCACGCCCTCCCGTCTCTTGGTCCACCTCAGGTCAACGCGGCGATGCTTCCGGACGATTCTGATCGTGTCAACCTCCCACTCCAACAAAGCATAGTTATCCAATCTGTTACCACGCGCTACGGTGCATAAGACAACATCTTCCGGCAACGCCAGATGATCCACCCTGAGTGCTTCAATCACACCCGACAACGACGCGCCGCTTTCCACCTCGCGAATCAGTTCCTCAGCGGAAGCAAAGAAGGCCCCATCAACCGTCCAGAACCGCTCATGCTTCCCAAGCTGAGCGGCAGACATCGCAAGTCGCTCACCGTTTTTCTCCACAATGAAAACTGGGAGTTCTTTAGCGCAATTAAGCAACACGTCCTCTTCAACCGCCGCCCTACCACCGGATCCGAGCAACCTCCCCAGAAGAACACGAGCTTCACCCACAGCCCAGGTCAACGAGAATGCCCTTTCCTTGGACAGCTTGTCCAGCTCGTTCCTGACGTGCCGACAGTACATGGTGTACACAGCACTCAAGAGTCGGTCTCGTTCCGGCGTGTTCTCCAATCCCGAACGGGCCACGTTAGTCTTGGGAGCGTTCCTTCCAGTCGCATTCGCGATGCTGAGTATCCCACCCTGCCGAAAACCCGGAGACGCAAAGTCCACTCGTATGCCCTCGACGCACACTCCAATTAGCGGTTCCGTGCGATGGCCATCGCGACCGCGACGCCACGCAAGTGTTTCGGGAGTTAGGAACGACCAATCCTGAAAGTACTCGGACCATTCGACGGCGAAGGCCATCGTGACGTTGTCGATTCTGTTTTCGATTACACGGACGCTTCGCGCCGCTGCGTGGCCGTCGGCAGACTCGTCCACGACCACGTCTGCTTCACGAAGCACACTTACGAGCGCCGCCCTAGGAGAATCGTGTCCGACTGAGACTGGCTCCCGCGTATCAATTTGGACCGTGACCTTACAATCCGGCACGACGATCCACCGCCGCGCCTGTGCCAGGATATCAAATGTAGGCAACTTGGGGGTGCTAGGCCGCACCCTGATCCGAATGACCGTTCCGTGCGGAGCGAGTTCCCTCGCCACTGGGTCTGATTCCTTGTCAAGCAACTGGACTAGGTACTTGCCATGCACTGACCGGAGGGTCAGTTTACGTACGTTCGCCTCCTCTGGATGGCACGTAGTAACCTCAACTTCGTCTGCAATCATGAAGGTAGAAAGTATGCCAATGCCGAACCGGCTTATTGACGAAAACTCCGGGAATTCTCGGTTGAATTCTTGGCTCTGGTACCGCGACGCGCCAACTTTCAAGAGATGTTCCTCGATGATGCGTTGCGTCATTCCGGTTCCGTTGTCGCGCACTTCCAATTGTCGGCGATTTGAGTCCCAATGTATCCACACTTCGCCAGCCGTTGGAACGTGCGAGGCATTCCGGTCGATAACCGCCTGGACTCGAACGGCGTCCAAAGAGTTCTGCACCAATTCTCGAAGAACAACACTTGTGTCGTTATAGAGGGTGTGGCCCGTCAGTAGATCGAGGATACGGGCGTTATCAAGTGTGAATTCGAAGGACTGCTTGAGAAAGCCTTCCGTCTTGACGTTCGCATCGTCAATTCGCCGCCACGGAACGAGATGTTTCGAGCCACCGATCTTGGCGCCCTTTTGAAGCCAGTCGAAGTTCTGCTTTAACTGCTCCGCGGCATATGCAAGGTATGACGTCAGCCCGAAGAATCCGTCTGGCTTTTCGAAGAACGCATGAATCTCCACCGTGTCGCGAGGAGCGTTGGGATCCACGTTCCCATCTTCATCGAGGGCCGGTTTTGGGCGAACCGACTTAACCGCCATCTGTTTAGCCCATTCGTCTTGGCTAATCGGATCCGATGGATTGATCAACCGAAACGCCACCGCCGGCGTTCGGTCGCGGGTGATATGCAACAGGTCGGACGTCCGAAGAAGGATCGCGGCGAACTGGAGGTTCGCGGTTTCCTCGTCGCTGTTCCCATATGGCCGGGATAGGCAGTACTTGTCGAAATCGTCGAGATCATCGAGGTGATGGCTTTCGCAAATCAAGCCTAGATCTTGTCGGAACTGCGGATCCAGCGCGACCAATAGGGGGTTGATCTCGGTAACAACCTGCCCAGCCACTCCCAGGGAGTCGTGCGCTTTGCCTGATATCCAATATCGAATGCGTTCACCGTGCTTCGCGCGGACGAACTCTTGATACAGGAATCGTTCGATCTTGTCCGGTTCAAGTTCGGTGACCTTTGCCCTGTAGTCCGTGCCGGCCGCTTCTGCGAACAGCACTCGGTCCCGATATTCTGGATATCCAGAACGATCGCGGTTCGAGAACTCGTCGCGTGTGACAAGCATGCCCATGTCGTGGAAATAGATGGAGAGTACTAGGATGAGCCAGTCGGCAGGACTCATCACGTCTTTCGTGGACTGCGGTATGAGCCAATCAAGCGCCTTCAACATCTCGTCAATGTGTGAGATATCGTGACGCGTGTAGGTATCGAAAATCCCTTCGGTGCCAATTTGCTTCAGGATCTCTGCAACTTGCCTCTTGATATGAAGCAGTTTGAGCCCACTGAAGGCCGACAAGTCCTCCGCTGACGCCGCCTGTTGTTCGGCAAAGGTACTGATATCGAGAGCCATCGTGACCTCCGGCATAGTTCGGGTTTGGGTAATCGCCGTGAGGGCGCATCTTAATGGGATTGTCGCGGAACCTGCAATGGGTAACCCCCGATTGTTGTTGGCGGGAACGCCGAAACATACTCAATACTGGGGGATCATGTTGTTCTAGTGCGGACGTTCCCCGGACCACAGTAAGTGGCGTCTGTGCCGGAAGAGGGGACATTCTACTTTTTGCGACGGCGCCCGCAGGGTCGAAACACGGATTCCAGACCCACCGCCGGAACGAAGAAAAGCTCCCAGGACAAAGAAAAGCTCCCAGCCCAGGACGAAGAAAAGGTTCCAGACGAAGAAAAGGTTCCAGACGAAGAAAAGGTTCCACGAACCGTTGATCAGCCATGGCTCTGGTCGAGCGACCCCAGCACGAAAGATACCGCGACGACGAAAACAGCCGGCACGATCATGGAACTTCATCTCCGACGAGGTCTGGCGACGGCTGACCCAGAGCAGAAAGGGGACGCACCTCTTTCCGTTACCGCCTCGTGCTGAGGTGATACCCCTACCGCGACGGGGCCGTCTGGAGCGTTACGGGGCTGCCACCCGTCGTCTCCGAACGGGCAGCCGCGCCGAACAGACCGGCGCAGCGCGTCCAACTCTCCTTCCGTCTGCCCTTTGTTCACCAGACGAACCCAATTCCTCGGGCGCGATAGCGGCCAGTCGCACAACCGCACGGTCTCCTCCAGACGCTGCCGCCCTTGGTGCTGCGCCAGGCTGCACCACCGCCACTCCTCGGCGCGCCCGACCAGATTGGCACGCAGTGCATTCCGCTCCGCATAGCGGCAGACGGCGTAGAAATGCTCGTCGTCCTGAACCGGGAACGACTTGTACGTCCCTTGTTGGTACAGGTGGCCGCGGCCACGCTGTGCCAGGGCAGATGCCAGTGGCGAACGTGCGTTGTCGTCAGCCGCTGCATGAAGGCTGCCAGTTGCCCATCCTTCTCTGGCTATGCCGCGCCGGACGGGCATCACTTCCACAACTCGTCAATGATGGCCGCCGTCTTGTCGACCAGCATCTGGCCGCCGTCGGGGCCGATGATGTTGCTCTGGGGGATGGCGGAATAGGAGCCGGCCGCCTGGGCTCGCTCCGTCGGGAGATAGCTGCCGAAACCGGACATTTGCAGGATGAAGGTCTGCGTCGCTTTCGACCGGGCCTTGATGCGAATTCCGTATTCGCAGAACAATTCAAAAGGATTCGAGCACACCACCAGATCGCCGAGTCGGACGACGTGAATCTCGACAGGATAGGTCGCGTCGGGATTCTGCTGCAGTTGCTCGTAGCGTTTCACCACCCCGTGATGCCAGTCGCGGGCCATAAAGGCGACGCGAGCCGCGCAGGCCGGGTCCTGCTCGACCTGGGCCATGACTTTGTTGTACTCGGCCAGAGCCTGTTGGTACTGGGCCTCGGTGATCTTGTTCAGCGGCAATTGCAGCGTGACGGCCACGTGTTTCAGTATCGGGTCGGCGGACTTCTCTTTTTGGACCGCGTCCAAGGTCTGGCTGACGGACAGATCGATCCGGCGAGCGAACTCCTGCATCTCGTTGATGCCGCGCAGTGTCCGCATCCGTGCGTTGGCGGCTCTGTGCAGAATCGGTCGCGGGGATATGTCGCCGGCCGCAGCTCCCCAGCCCAGCACGACAATCGCTTCCCCGTAACGGGCCTTCAAGTTCTCGCGCACCGGAAGCCAGAAGTCCGCGTTGATGGCGGACTGGCCTTCGACCACTTGCGCCGGGCACGCCACGTTGATGGCGATTGCCTTCAAGTTGTCGTGCTGATCGTAGAAGAAAATGGAGCCGACATCGTCGTCGTCCATACCTTCCAGATTGACGAAGTCCGGCCGGTTCGTGTTGCCGTACATTTGTGCCGTGCCGTTCGCATAGACAGCGCGGCGCCCGAAGCCTACGCTGTTCCGGTCCAGCCCGTATGACATCTTGCCCGGCGCGACGCTCTTCCACGCGGCGACGACGCCGTCGCTGATTTTGTCGGCCAGAAAGGCGATGGTTTCTTCGACGGACATCGTCTGGTCGTTGACCGGAATGCCCGGCGTTCCCGAAACGAGCACGGGGGCGGTGTGCGTATGCGTGGCCGTCAGGACGATGGTTTGAACGTCGATCGACGCGTCCTTCTTCGCCACTGCATCGCGGATCGCCTGGACAAAGACTTCGGGCAACTGCAGCAGATCCAGCGAAACGAACGTGGTCCGCGCTTCGCCGGACTGCAACGCCACCACGTTGGCCGTCAATGGCGTGTCCGGTTTCGTCGACAGCCGCAACCCGAATTGCCCCCACAAGGCCACTGCCTTGTTCGGCGTGATGTCGACCGACGCGGCCCCGACCTGGAATTCAGCGCCGCTCGACAAGGCCGGGAAGACAAGCCAGGCAAGCAATACGCTGCAGACGCTGATGAAGACAACGCTGACGGAAGAGCTTTTCATGGCAGGCACCTTTCGGAATGAGTGGCTGTGAGATCCAACTCGACCATGCTTACCGCGGCCGGCCGCCACCGTCAAGAACCCAGCGGCCGGCGCCCCCATCCCCGGGGAGCTTCTCGTGTGCGCATTGACTTGCTTGCCGGCCACCTTCAGTCGGCTGATCGTCTCACGAATCAGCCCAGTGTCGCTTGACGAATAGTAGCCGAGATCGAGCCGCAGCAATTCCCGAACGTCCTGGAGCCGAATCGGCGGTTCCAAAGCACCCAATCCCCTCAGGACTTTTGCCACTTGTTGGTCAATGTCGCAAGCATTTCGCCCCGGGACTCCCGTTCCGTACATCCTTTCACTCCACTGAGTCAACGTCACATAAGTATTTTTTGGCTAGTGTTTAACGGCCGTGGGCCGTGCGATTGGTAGAAAAATTCAGATCGCAGCTTGTAGCAGCGTTAACGCCTGCCCTTCGTTGCCGGCCGTCAAGGCGGCCTGGGCAGACCGCACGGCCTGCACCTGGGATTGGGTGAAGGGCACCGTGATTCCCGGCGGGGGAGGGTCCGGAACCAGCCGCGCGGCGAGTTCGCGCACCAGGCATTCCACGCCGCCGGCTTGTACGGCGCTGATCCGCAGCCCCGGCGGACGGTTCGGCGGCGATGCGATCGGCGGCAAGTCGCATTTGTTATGGACGATCAGAGCGCCGGGCCAAGCCGCCCGCCAGGCTTCGTCGTCGCGCGTCCAAGGGGCGGAGAGATCGAAAACCAGCACGACCAGGTCCGCTTGCCCCAGTTGTTGCTCAGCCAGCCGAAGGCCTGCCGCCTCGACTTCGTCGCCGCCGACCCGCCAGCCGGCGGTGTCCGCCAGTTCGACCGGCCAGCCGTCCAGTGCCGTGTGGGCGGTCACCACGTCGCGCGTCGTGCCCGGCGCAGCATGGACGATGCACCGCTCGAAACCGAGGATCGCATTGATCAGGCTGCTCTTGCCCACATTTGGCCGGCCCGTCAGGACGACGCGCCAAGGCTCCGTCAGGTGCAGGCCCACAGAGGACCACCGCTCCAAGTCGTTTAAGATCGCTGCCGCACCCGCGGCCGAACCGCTCCCAAGCAGATCCACCGCTTGTTCTAACGACGCACGCAAGGCACCGCGCCATTGATCCAGCAAGATCGCCGCCGTACGTTCGGTCCGCGCTGCGGACAAGGCCCGACGGGCGTCTGCTTCCAAACCACCCGGCTCGTGCCGCGCGGCGAACTGGTGCCACGACACCTCCTGGGCGCCCGCCGCTCGCAATGATTCGACGATCGCGCCCGCGGCAAAGCGCCCGCCGTGGCAGTGGATTTCCACCTCGCTCTCCGTTCGGCGAGCGACCACCACCTCTTCGCCCGGAGCCCCAGTGGCGATCCAGCGGCCGAAGACGATCCGATTAAGAGCGATTTGGTCCAGCGGCCTGCCAGCCGCCGCGCGGAAACGGGCCGCCACCAGCCGAGCGGCCTGCGGTCCGGTGACCGAGATTGTGGCCACCGCCCCGCGCCCCGGCGGAGTCAGCACGGCAACTTGACAACCGGCGCCCAGCGGCGCCGCGGCATCGAGCCGTTGCGCAGGCGGCAGCGGACTGCGAGCGAGTCTGGGTTCTTCGTCCGCCTGAGCGGGCATGCGGCGGTCTCCAAATGTCGGGGGCCTGATTGTGAGTGTGCGATGACGGCGTTGGTGCCGAGAGTCTCCAGTCGTTGCGCCCAGCGCCGGCGGACATGCAACTCCGCTATGCGGTGTTATACCAAACGACACCGCCTCACCGCAGCGGTTGGACTGACAACAGTCGGTGCCCGGTCATCGGCCGGCATCCAGCCGAAGTCCCGCCGCCTCGAGATCGGCCAGAACCCGCGGGCCGACGCGATAATACATCGAGAAGCCTTTTCCATAACTGCCACCGCGGGGCTCGCGCGGCAGGGCCTCGGTCAGCACCCGGTGGAAACGCTCGTCGCGGGTCCAGAGATAGGCCCGAGCGATCCCTTCCACCATCAATGGCGACGCGCCCGCGCGGTAAGCCGTCTGCGGACAAGACGTGTAACGGAAGCCTTGGACTTCGTCGGAATACGTCTCGTCCAACAGATAATGCGCGCCGTCGATAATCGACTGTTTGACCCGCGCGTCGCCGGTTACGTCGTGATAGTATTTCAACCCGGACAGCAACACGGCGACCATGAATCCGGCGTTGCCGCGGTGCCGCGGTTCGCACTCGCAATGCCCGGGCACCATCATCCGCGACCAGCCCCCTTGCTGGAACGGCTTTCGCCCGGCGGCCTGATCGGCGGGCAGCGGCCGAGGAGCCTTGTCTTGCGTTTCCAGGACCCGTTCGACCACGACGCGAGCGGCGTTCAAATAGTACGGATCGCCGGTGGCGTGGTAAGCCGAGGCCATCATGATCAGGTGCCAGGCGGGCACGCGGCAATCGAAGAAATCGTAGGGGCGGGCGAGGTCGCGGCGGGCGAAGTAGTCGGCCACGGCACAGCCGGTCTCGTAAGAACGCCGGTCGCCAGTGAGAAAATAGTGGCCGAAATGTCCTTCGGTCCAGGCATGCGAGACGGAAAACCCGCCGCGGACGAAACCCAAAAAGCCCGGCACGCTCTGGTCGAAGTAATCGCCGACATGGCCGATTACGTGGATATGCACGGCGCCGTGCTGCCGCGGATCGGCGGCCGCGTGAACCGTGTCCACGTCGCGATTGTGCAACTCGGTGGCGTGCGCCAGAAAGAACGCCTCGGGGTTCCCGGATCGCACGTATTCCAGCAACAGCGCGTGCTGGGTGTCGTACTCGACGTTGCCCCAATTCGTCCCGCGCTCGCCGTACCAATCACCGTAGTTGAGCATCCCAAAGTCGCGCTGCCGCTCGCGAGATTGCGCGTACGCCTTGAGGTTCCGATCGATCGCTTCTTCGTAGGCCGGAAACCGCTGCACGTTGCGCGGGGCGACGTCGTAGAACGCTCGGCTGCGACAATAGACCTCGGCCGGCGCCGTGGCCAGCAGCGGCCGCTGGAACAGGGCGCAGATCGTTCCCTGCTCGGCGGACGGCGCCAGCGAGACCAGCAACTCGTGCGTTTTGGACATTCCCTGCCTCAGCCGGTATCGGCCACCGAGCAGATAAAAATACAGATGGTGCCCCTCTTTCTCGAAGGGGAACTTGTCGTACGTACCATCCGGAAAGGACGGACTCAAATCGATCTCCACCGCATCGTCAGCAAGCCGGAAAGCTTTGGGATAGTTCTGCCAGAAATCGCGGACCGCCACCGCGCCGCGACGGGGACCGGCACCGACCAGACTGCCGACGATGCGGCCGGGGCGCGACGAAGCTCCGGTTGCGTCCGCCGAGACCGCGTCATCGAACATCTGATACAGGCCGGGCGTGGTTGCGTTCAGTTGGACCGTTTGTCCGTTGGCCAAAGGCGCCGTCCAGACGCCGTCGGCGAGGGGAATTCGATAGGTCAAGCGATTCAAGGTGGTGAACCGTTCCGGCCCGTCGACGACCAGCGTGTGGTGCAAGCGAATCCACGGCAATCCGCAGTAAGCTTCGATCCGCTGTTCGATCCGGGCCAGGTGGGCGCCCGTCGCGTCTCGCAAAGGAGAAACCGATTTGATCACCGCCCGAATGGGGCCCGATTCTTCGACCTCCAACGTGCCGGCTCCGGGCGCAAACATTGTGCCCTGCGCGTCCTCGGCCACCGTGGCCGCCGGGGCGTTGGCGGCGAACCGGCGAACGTCGCCGGTCGAGACGTCCTGCAGATTTCCCTCCCGATCGATCCGTAGCGTCAGGGCGCCCGTGCTGAGCTGCACCCCGTCGTCTGTCGACTCGACCGCCAACCCTTCGGCCAGCGCCGTCTGCCGCACGCTCGGGCCGCATTCCAGCCGATAATCCGCTCGGCCCGCAGCCGGGGCCGAAGCCAGGAAGGTGACCAGCAGCCATTTGGCGCTGCCGTCCGGCCAGCGCGCGGTCAGCTGTACCTGGGCGGGCACTTCCTCGGCCTCGCGAATCAGCCGCACGTGTGCGGTGCTGCCCAAGACGCCTTGGGCAAAGGGGACGCCGGTGGTGATCGGCCAGCGAGCCACGGCGAAATCGTGCGGATTTTGCACGGCCAGCGGAATCGTGAGCGTTTCCTGGCGAGTTACAGGCTCGGGACGTGGAACAGCACGGAACGTGAAATCGTCACCGGCCTGGGCATTGCCATCCGGGCCGACGGCGATTGCGCGGCCGCGATACGTTGCGGCCGGGTCGAGTCCTTCGAGCACCACGCGGTGAACCAGGCATGCCGCGTCGGAGATTTCTTCCCGCAGCCCAGTCGCTCCGAGGCTCGATTCCGGTCTCGGAGCGGCCTGGCTATGTGGCTTATCCAAACCGTACTCCAACCGCGTGGGGCAGGGCCACGTCGTGGTCCAAGAAATCACGGCCACGCCCGGCCGGCCGACGGGCGAAAGAACCGTGACGTTTTCCACGGCGGTCTGGATCTCGCGGACCTCGGGGGCCTCGGGCAAGAACACGATATTCGCGACTCCGAACTTACCTCTTCCGCCCAACGTACGGACTTCGACTCGTTCGCCTCCGCGAAACTCCTGCGGCTCGGCAAGCCAGTACAACCAAGTCCGATGGTTATTTCGGCTGGCGACGGCCGCGCCGCGGAACTCGCCCGCCACGTACACGCCCAGCCGCTCGTCGTTGCCATCGTCGTACATGAGAAAACCCACGTGGTACTTGCCTGCCTGCGGAGCCGTCGTCCAGACGCGTCCTTGGCGCCCGCCGAGCTTCAGGTGCGGCCAACGGTGGGTGGTCTGCAGATCGACCTCGAAGCCTTCGCCTTGGAGTTGATCGTGCGGCACGACGATCACCCCCGAAGCCGACAGCGTAGCGCGCAACAGGTGCTCGCCGAACGTGGCCGAGATCCCGTGATTCTCCAGATAATCTACGGGCCGCATCCGCTTCGGCCGATCCGACAGAGCGATCCTCGCAGGGTTGACTTTCACACTGGAATCGCTCATCGGCGGTGACGGCCGGCCAGTGGTCGTGGTGTGGCAGAGGACGTACAAACCGCAGCGCACACCCTCGGCGTCGCGGCGCAACGGCAAGTCGGCCGAGACCAGCACGGCATTGCCGCTGACCAGATGACGCACGGCAGGACCCGGCGTCTGCAGACCGTCGGCCGAAAACGCGCTGGAGGTTCCCCGGCCGCCAACGACGCTCAGCATGAAATCGGTCCCTGCGACGCTGCTGCCGGCCGGCCCTGTGCGCCCGGTGGCCGGATCATCGTCGGCGTCCACATACAGGTGCAGCACGGTGTCGTCCAGCCGGGGCGGCTCGGCAAAGGTGACACGCCACAGGTACCGATCGTCGCCGACATGGCAGAACTCGACCTTCGTAAAGTCCTTGCTGCCATCGTACGTTTCACGGGCGCGGGCGGCCGCCGATTCCAGCCCATCGTCGAGGACCACCTGCAGACGTTCGAGCGACGGAAGATCGATGCCCAAGACATCCTCCTGAGGATCCTCGATACCGTCCCGGCCGGCATCGGGCGCCGCGGCTCGAAGCGTTCCCGGCAGAAGGGCAAGCAGAACGACCGTCATCCAGCGCGGCAACATGGCGAATCTCCGGGAAAGGTTGATGTGGCAAGGGGCAGAAATTAACTTATCCAGAGTAACGCGAAGCGTCCGTTAGGAATACACCGGGTATCATTTGCCGTGTCATTTGCCGAGCCTTCGCAGAAGATGCCTCGACTTTGAGCTGCAGAACCAAGATCCTCGGCGTGCCAAAAAAACCGCAGCGGGAGGCCATAACATCAGGCGGGAGGGTTGCTTTCTTGTTTCATCTTACTATGTTGACACTGAAACCGTTTGTTTTGGCGAGCAGTGGGAGGAGCGGGATGAAGACAACCTGGGCGTTCGCGTGCGTTGCGTTCATGCTGCTGGCGCTGGTGCCGCAAGGGGTCCGCGGCGAGGGCGACTGGGAGCTGACGCTGGAGAGCGAACAGGCCCTGCTCCGCGGCTTGGAGTGGCTCGACAAGAACCAAGGCCCGGAGGGCAATTGGACGTCGAACGACACCGGGCTGGTCAGCATGGGCGCCTTGGCTTTCATGGCGGCCGGGCATGCTCCGGGTCGAGGCAAGTACGGCAAGACGGTCCAGCGAGCGTTGGATTACGTGATGAAAAACGCCAAGCCTTCGGGCCTGTTGAACATCGCGAGCCAACAGCACGACATGTACAATCACGGCTTGGCGACTTTCGTCTTGGGTCAAGCGCACGGGATGACGACCGGCCGCGATCGCCGCTTGAACAGCGTTCTGGACCGCTCGCTGAAGTTGATTGCCGCCACCCAATGCTTGGACGGCGGCTGGGATTATCATGCCCGGCGGAAGGACAACGGCCACGATCTGAGTTTGGCCGTAATGCAAGCCAAAGCGTTGCGCAGCGCGATGGACAGCGGACTGGATGTCTCGCCCGCGGTGGTGGATTTGGCCATTAAGAGCGTCCGCGAGCATTACACGCCCAGCGGCGGGCGCCGCGACGCGCCCGAAGCCGAGCAGAAGAAGTTGCCGGGCCAGTTCACGTATTCCAAAGGCGGCGGTCAAGGCACGACGGCGATGGCGGCGGCCGGCGTGGTGTGCCTGCAAGAGTTCGGCCAGTACGAAGACTGGCGGATCACCAAGAACATGGACTTGATCGCCGAACGCATCCGGCAACTGAAAAATCCGCAACCGCGCTCGGGCACGATGCCTTTCGACGGCTATACCTTGTATTATGTCGGGCAGGCCCTGTATCAAGTGGGCGGCGATTACTGGCAGCAAAGCTACCCGAAGCTGCGGGATTATTTGGTAGCCTCCCAGGTCGTCGACTTGAATGACCCCGCGCAGAACGGCCGCTGGTACGATCGAGGCCAGGACGGCGGCGGCCGCGTGGGCGGGAAACCGGGCGAACTGTACGGGACGTCCGTAGCCTGCTTTATCCTGGCGATCCCCAATCGTTATCTGCCCATTTTGCAGGAGGGAAAGATCGAAAGTTTACGCACCCGCCCGCCGGGTGCTCCGTAGCAGCAGGCTGAGAGCCTGTCGCAGAAAATCGGCTACCCCCACCAACGAGAGAAACACTTGCTTCGTCCAGCCGTTTGCGTCACAACCTGATCATTTGAGCCACCCTTAGCCCCGCCGCGCCCTACGATGAACTTTGCACCGTCCTTTGTCGCCGTGTCGTTTGCCATCGCCGGGCTGATCGCCGCCGCCGGTCCGGTGATCATCCACTTGCTGAACCGGCGGCGGTATCGCATCGTCCAATGGGCGGCGATGGATTTCTTGCGCGAAGCCCTGCAGCGCAACCGGCGGATCTTGACCCTGCGGGACATTCTGCTGCTGATGCTGCGGACGGCGGCCGTGCTGTTAGTCGGCTTGGCGCTGGCGCGGCCGTTCTTCTCTTCCAGCGATCAGGCTTACGACGGCTCCAAGCCGCTGCACGCCGTGCTGGTGATCGACAACAGCTTGAGCATGGGGCACGAATCGCTCGAAGGCACGCTGTTGGACCGGGCCCAGGAGCGCGCGCGGCGGTTTATCGACCAGCTGCCGGCCGACAGCCGCGTGACGATCATTCCGCTGTGCGGCTCGCGGGCCGGTTACAGCCCCGACGCGGCGACGAAGGAGAGCGCTTTGCAGTCGCTGGCCAGGATCGAGTTGGTCGATCGTTCGGCCAGTGTGTTGCGGGCGATGAATGAAGCCCAGCGGGCTTGCGAATTGGGGCCGGCGCTGGGTCAGCGCATCGTGATCTTCAGCGACCAGCAGATCGCGAATTGGCGGGACTTGACCCGCGCCGATCAATTCGAGGGCTTGCCGCCGATTCAAATCGTGGACGTGTCGGCGACGGATCCGCAGAACACCTGGGTGTCCGCCTTTCGCGTCCAGGACGGCGTGGCCGACGTCGAAACGCCGACGACGTTCCTGGCCGAGATTCGCTACGACGGCACGGCGCCCCGCCGCGACGTGGAGGTCGCGCTCAGCGTGGACGGTCAAGAGGTCGCATCCAAAACGGTAACGCTCGAACCGGGACAAGGCGCGCGAGAAGTGCCCTTTCAGTACTTGTTCAATTCGTACCAGCCCGAGCCCGGCAAGTCGTTGTCGGTGCCGGTCAAAGTAACGCTGACTCCGGATCAGCTGGCCGCCGACGACGAGCGGCACTTGATCGTCCACGTGGTGGCCGCATTGCCGGTCGTGTTCGTCGATCAATATGGAGTGGACGACGAAGACCCGGTCAAGAATCGGCTGGGCGAGACGCGCTTGCTGCGCAAGCTGCTGGCGCCAGTCGGCAGCCGTGCGGAGAGCGCACGCCAGCTGGTCCGCGTGCGGCACGTCAAACTGCAGCAATTAACGCAGGAATTGTTGGAGGACGCACGGCTGGTCGTAATCGCCGGCGTCGCCGATCCGGGCGACCAGACGGCCTTGTTGCGGGACTATGTCGAACACGGCGGACAGCTGGTCATCGCGGCCGGCGGGGCCTATGATCCGGCGCGGAACTCGGGTTTCGATCCGGTCCGCTGGACCGAGGCGGCGTGGCGAGACGGCGCGGGAATCCTGCCGGCGCCGCTGCTGCCCGAACCGCTGGGCGCCACGCCGGAAGACGCAGGGCGAGACTGGAAACCGTTCTTCCTGTCGTTTGACAGCCTGCAGGCTCATCAGTACTTTCAACTGGCGGGCGTGGCCGAGCAGGAGTTGCGAGATCTGTATTCCGAGCCGTTCTTCTTCAAGGCCGTGAGCGCCGAAATGAGCGACCAGACGCTGGAAGCGTTGCAGCAGGCCGAGCGGAAGCGACTGGAAGAAGAGGATCTATTTGTTGCCGAGGCGCAGGGCCGGCGAAAGCAAGCGGTCGAGTCCGGCGGCGAAGCTGGCTTGGACGAAACGACACGAGAATTATTGCGCGGCGACGAGCAACGCGAGGGTCAGTTGCGCCACACGTGGCTATTGTGGGCCCACCAGTTGGCCGCGGCCGGCGAAGAGCCGCTGCCGGACGATCCCCAGCAACGGGCGCTGCGTTGGGAAACCATGGCCAAGCGCACGCTGCCCCGCGTCTTGGCGCGCTTTGACGATCCCGCCGGCACGCCGTTTCTGCTGACGCGGCGGATCGGGCGCGGCGACGTTTTGTTCGCCGCCAGCGGATTGTTGTCCAATTGGAACACGCTGCCGACGAGCAATGCCGTGCTGATTTTCGATCGCACGCTGCGGGCCATGATCCAATCCACGTTGCCGCCGCGGAATTTCGGCCCGAGCGAGCGGATCGCCTTGCCGCTGCCGACCGGCGAGCGTGATTTGGCGCTCCAACTGCGGCGTCCGGACGGCGGTGGACAAGCCGAATTGCTGGACACCGGCTTTGTGGGTCGGGACCAGTTGGGATTCAGTATCGAGCAGCCGTTGGCCCGCGGCTTGTATCGCGTGACGGCATCGCGCGGCAACGGCAACGGCGGCGCGGCTCGCGAAACGGCGTGGGAACTGCCGCTGGCCGTCAACGGCGACGCCGACGAGTCCGACCTCCAGCCGCTGAGCCGCGACCAGTTCGACGCCCGCGTCGGCAATGCGGCCGTCCGCTGGGTTGGTCCGGACGAGGAAATCAGCTTGGCGGGCGCCCAAGTCAGCGGCCAGAACAGCTGGTGGTGGCTGATCCTGGCAGTGCTTGGCTTGTTGCTGCTGGAATTGCTGTTGGTCGCCCGTTGGGGAACAAGGACCGCCCCCAGCCCCGCATTAGCCTCCAATTGACAACTGACAACTGACCAATGACAACTGACCAAGTTCAATGACGAGTTCCCCCAATGAATGAAGCCTTAGGTTGGTTACTCGGTTTAAAGAACGTCAAGTCGATTGACGAAATCGATCCGTCGCTGGCGGCTCCGTGGGCGGCTCAGGGGACGTTCTGGGTGGTCTTCGGCCTCACGGCACTGCTGGTCGCCGCGCTGGTGTTCTATCTCAAATTCCAGCATCGCGGCTCGCCTGGCGCACGCCTCGCCTTGGGCCTCAGCCGCGGCCTGCTGCTGGCCTTGCTGCTGCTGACGCTGGCCGATCCCGTGTTGCGCGTGACGTTGACGGACGTGAAACCGCCGTTGCTGTACCTGGTGTTCGACGGCACCGACAGCATGGCGATCCAGGACGAGTATCCCGAGGACCAACAAGCGGCGCTGGCCCGCGCCACTCAATGGCAGCGGCCGGAAGGCTCGGCGAACCAGAATCCGTCCCGCATGGATTACCTGCACGCGTTTTTGACCAAACCGCAGAACAACCTCCTGACGCGACTGGCAGACGATCGGCGGTTTCGCGTCGAGAGCTTTTTGTTCGACGGAAATACCACCAGCCAACTGCGCAAGCTGGAGCCGAAACCGGGCGGGGGCGACACGCCGGACCCCAAACACATCGCGGGGCAATTGACGGCCAAGGGACAAGTGACCGCTTTGGGCGCAGTCCTGAACGACATGGCCCAGCAGTTCGGTGCCGGCAATCTGGGCGCCGTGGTCATGTTCAGCGATTTCGCGCAGAACTCCGGTCTTGCGCCTGTGGGCGGCCAGGACGGAGCCTCCGGCTCGCCCGCTGCGAAAATAAACGTTCCGATCTATGCCGTGGGCTTGGGGGCGACCGAAGCGATCGACTTGGCGGTCGACCTGCAAACCGACCCGAAAATGAAGCGCGCCGAACGGACCAGCGTATTGGTCAAACTGCGTCAAAGCGGCTTGCAGGACCGCCCCACAACCGTCACCTTGACGGCTCGCAAGCTGAGTGGCGGCTATGGCGAGAGCGCTGCGGCCGAGGTGTTGATCGGCCAGAAGACGGTGCCGCTGACGACGAACCTGGAGACGGTCGATTTTCCCTTCACGCCCGACGACGCCGGGCGCTTTGAATTCGTCGCCGAGGTCGAACCGCTGGACGGTGAGATCGTGACGGAAAACAACCGGGCGACGCGCGAAGTCAACATCATCGACGATTATCTGCGGCTGATGTACGTGGCCTACGAGCCGTCGTGGGAATGGCGGTTCGTCAAAGAGGTCTTTCATCGCGACAAGCTGATCGGCATGGACGGCTTCCGGACGTATCTCGCGTCGTCCGATCCCCAGGTCCGTGAGTCGAACGTCCTGTTTCTGCCGACGCTGACGCCGAAACGCAGCGACTTTTTCGCCAACGACGTAATTTTCCTGGACGATCTACCCCAGGCGGCGATCAACGACCGGTTCTGCGAGATGGTCCGCGAGTTTGTCAGCCAGTTCGGAGGCGGCCTGGTGGTGATCGGCGGGCCGCGGTTCGGACCCGGCGAGTTGTATGGTACGCCACTGGCCGATATGTTGCCGGTCGTCCTCGATCCCGACGCGAGGCTGCGGGACGAGCGCCCATTTCGCGCCCAGTTGACCGCTCACGCCGCACGCTATCCGTTCATGCAACTGGGCGACAACGACGTCGAAAATACCAAAGCCTGGAACAACCTGCGGCTGCTGCCGTGGTACCAGAGTGTGGCCCGCTTGCACGACCAGAGTTACGCTTTGGCCGAGCACCCGACGGACACCTGCCAGGACGGCAAGACGCGTCAGCCGCTGATCGCCATCCGCCAGTTCGGGGCCGGCGAGGTGGTATATCTAGGTTTCAACGAGACGTGGCGGCTGCGGCGGCTGTACGGCGAACAGTACTATCGCCGATTCTGGTCGCAGTTGATCTACCGGCTGGGCATGAGTCATGCGCTGGGCGCCGAGAAACGCTTCGTCGTGCGGACCGACCGGCAGCAGTACCGGGTCGAAGAGAAGGTGACGCTCACGGTCGAGGCCTACGACGAGAATTTCGAGCCGCTGGCGGCCGAGGACATGCCCAAGTCGGCATTGTCGGCCGAGATCACGATCCCCGGCAGCGGCGGAACCGCCGACCAGGTGCGGGAGCTGGCCGTGCCCCTGCTGCGGCAGGGCGTCTTCGAGGCCCAGGTGCCTGTGTATAGCGACGGTGAATACAGCATTCGAGTCAGGGATCCGATCGCCAACGGGTTCCGCGAAGTGCGGTTCGATGTCACCGGCTTGTCGGCCGAACGCCGTAGCGGCGTCCGGAACGCCCGCCTGCAGGAGGAGTTGGCGGTCGAAACGCAAGGCCGCACGTACGACTTGACCACCGCCGATCGGCTGGCCGACGACCTGCAATTGCAGGCGCTGACGGAACATTACACCCGGAACCACCCGCTGTGGAGTACCCCGCTTTGGTTCCTGGCCTTGGTGGGGCTGATGCTGGGAGAATGGTTTAGCAGAAAGATGATTCACTTGCAGTGACGAATATGACTCAACTCAACACTCTCCATCGCCATCTGGCCACGCTGCGGCGATCCCGCGTTTTAAGCCGCTGGACGACCGCGTATTCCGCAGTCATCACGGCGGCTCTGTGTTTGCTGCTGGCCGTGTTTGCCATCGACGTCGCCTTTCAGATGGACGTTCTGCAGCGCGTGCTGGTGATGGCGCTGGCCGCCGCCGGCTTGGTGTGGTGTTTCCGTCGCTATGCCGTGCCCGAGTTGGGTGTCCGCGAAGATGAAATCGAGCTGGCGTTGTTGGTGGAACAGAAGCACCACATCAGCAGCGACCTGGTGGCCGCGATTCAATTCGAACAACCGCAGGCTGCCGCTTGGGGCTCGCGGCAGCTGGAAGAAAAGGTCATCGAGAGCGTTTCCGATCTGTCGCGGCGGCTGGACGTCTTCGAGGGGTTTGCGCAGCCCAAATCGCGCCGCCGCACGGCTTGGCTCCTGATCACCTTGATCGTGACGGCGGCGATTGTCATCCGCTTTCCTGATTATACCGGGGCCTTTCTCCAGCGACTGTGCCTGGCCTCCGTCCACTACCCGTCCGACACGGTTATCGAGCAGATCGCGATCAATCATCGCACGGTCCTCGATCGGCGTCAGCACGGCGCCGGGCCGGCGGATGCCAAGTTTGCCGAGGGCTATCCACTGGACTTCTGGGTGCGTTGCTCGGGCATTTTGCCGGAGAACGGCAGGGCGGAGTTCCGCGCCGCCGGCGATCGGAAACGTCCCCTTGAATTGCAGCAAATGACGTTGGACCAGCGCCGCGAGCGTCTGCAACAGACGGCTGTTGCGCTGCGCGAAGGATTGGCGGCCGGCGATCTCGACTTGGCCGGAGTCTGGGCTCGGGACTTGGCGACGCTGGCCCGGATCGATGCCCCGGAAGCCGCGGATGCGATCGAGTCCGCGGCCGGCGATGCCGCCCGCCTCGAAGAAACCGCCGCGCAACTGGACCAGCTGCTGGCATCCTGGCCCGGCTTGACGGAACGAACGGCGGTGTACGCCGGCCGGCTGCCCCGGCTCGTCTCGCCGCTGGTCTACCAGGTGTACGTCGGCGACGGCTGGACGGATCCGGCGGGCGTGGCGATGATCCCGCTGCCCGTGGTCGAATCGCAACTGACGCCCGTACCGCCAAGTTATGCCCGAGCGGCCGGAGACAAGCCGCCGGATCCCGCCGCACGCCAGATCTCCGTGTTGGAAGGCTCCGAAGTCAAAGTCGCCGTCCAATGCACTAATCGCAAAAAAATCAGCTCCGCGTGGCTGACCGTGCTGGGCCAAGCGGCGCCGGAGCGCTATGATTTGACGGCGCAGGACCAGGACGCCTTTCACTGGTCGCTCGCCGCCGCCGGCTCGCCGTTCTACCGGGTCATCGAGCCGTTACGGTTCGAGATTCAAGTGAGGGACGAGGATGGGCTGCATTTGGAAACACCCATTCGCGGGCATATTCGGATCAAACCGGATCGGCCGCCGATCTGTGCCGCCGCGGTGGTTCACAAGGTCGTGCTGCCGACTGCCAAGCCGAAAATCGAGTACCGCGTAAACGATGACTATGGGGTCGCCAAGATCTTCTTGCAAGTAGCCGTCGAACGCCAGCAGCGCGGCGGCAGCGACACGACGGATCGCGAGGCGAACATGGAACGACAATCGCTGTCGCTGCTGCCGGACGCCCAGCCGGTGTTGACGGGCCGTCTGCCGGTCGAGGAGCGTTACGTCCTCGATCTGGCAGCGCTGCGGATCGAACGGGGCGGCGTCTTGCAACCGGCCAATTTGGTCAAGGGGGACCGGCTGAAGCTGACCCTCGAGGCCGTCGACTATCGCGGAGATCTGCCGGGTGAATCGTATCAGAGCGATCCGCTGGTCTTGGAGATCTCCGACGAGGCCGGAGTGTTGGCCGCCATCTCTCAGGCGGACGAAAAGTCGGAGCAGCGGCTGACGGATATTATCAAACAGCAGTTGGGGATCGGAGAAACAAGATGATCAGGATGTTTCGAATCCTCTTAGGTACGCAACGGGAATTAAGCTGTCCGGCCCACATGGCCGCGTTGGAGCCAGACGCGACGTCTGATCGCCGAGAAACCGGGTCGCGCGATGGCGCGTTGCGTGCTTTTCTTTTCCTGCCGCTCGCTTTGGCGCTGCTGTTGGCGCTCGTCCCGCTGCTGGCCCGCGGCGCCGAGTCCGACCCCCTGCGCCGCAAACAACAAGCCCAGGAGCGGGCTCGGGCATTGGCCCGCGAGCTGGTCTCCGGCATCCTGGACATTCAGATTCGCCAATTCGAAGAGAACGGTTTGGCGACGCTGCCGATCTTCAAGGAAGTCCGCGATATGCGCGGCAATCTCGACGGCTTGGTCGAGAAGGAAATGCAGGGCATCGTCCAACTGCTGGTGCGCGCACAAGATGCCGGCAAAGACGAGCAGCTGACCATCGTGCATCAGGCCCGAGGCGAGATCCGCGAAGTCGTCGTCCGGCTGATGGCCGAACGGCAGAAGCTGCTCCGCCGCCTGCAGATCGCTCGCATCGCCGCTCAGGTCCGGCAGCTGATCGTGATGGAGACCAAGGCGCTGAACGTGACGCAAGCCTTGCCGACCATGGCGGACAACGACCGCGATCCCGCCCACAAGACAACGATCCAAGATCAACTGGACGTGAAATCGCTATTCCTGGTCTTGCTGGATGCGCTGGTGGACGTCAGCAACTGGGGCGGTCAAGTCGGCGCCGGCGCAGCGGACGGGCTGCGAATTCTCAAAGCCGCTCAAGTCGGCCAGGAACTGGACAATGCCGATGCAGCGCTGGCGGCGCCCCGCTTCGACGACGCGGCAAAGAGCCAGAAGGCCGTCATCAAGGGCCTGCGGGCTCTGTTGGAAAAGATCGAAGAAACTCAGGGCTTGATTAGCGGCGACCGCGAACAAGCGCTGAAGATGGTCCGCGAACTGCTGGAGAAACAGGAGCAACTCCGCGAGGAAGTCCGCGAGACGGAGAAGTTCGAACAGCCGGCCGTCGAAAAGATGGTCGAAAAACAGTCCGAGATCCACAAGGCGATGGGCAATCTAAATGATGCGCTCAACGAATTCCCCGCCACCGAACCGCTGCTGGAACAGGCCAAGGCGGCTGCCTACGAAGCGGCGGCTCAGCTGTTTGAGGAGCACAAGCCGGAAACGCTGGCCGAACAGGCGAAAGTCATCGGCAGCCTGGCCGAAATCGAAGAACAACTGAAACACGCCATCAACTTGGAGCAAGCCGACAAGAGTGCGGAACAACTGGCCCAGGAAGCGCAACGGCTGGAACAGCTGGCGGAAAAACTGGAGCAAATCGCGGCGCAACAGGAGAAGGTCGTCGAGAACGCGGCGCCCAACGCTCCGCAAGCACGGCAGGAAGAGCAAAGCGTCGCCGGCGCGCTGGCCGAGGCGACCGCGGCCGCGACCGCGGATGATCAAGACCTGCCCGGCGTCGTCGAATCCCGCTTGGCCAACGCGCAAGAGGAAGTCGCCGCAGCCGTCGAGGCTCTGGCGGACGCTTCGCCAGCGGCACAGGAAGCTCGTCAGGAGGCCGCCGCCAGCGCAGAACAGGCGATCCAGCGGGCCTTGGCCGAAACCCAAGCTCAACTGGCCGACACCCAACGCCGACAAATGGCTGTCGAGATCGGCGAGTTGGCGCGGGCGGCCGAAGCGCTCGAGCGCGCTGCGGCCAGCGAGCGGGAAATCGCCGCCGCGTCTGCGGACGCGGCCCAGCACGAGGGCCTGTCGCAGGAACAAGCCGACGCCTTCGCGGCCGAACAAGCGGACGTCCAACAAACGGCCGCCAAGATCGCGGAAGGCTTGCAAGCCATCGAACCGCAGGTCGCCCAACAACTGCAGCAAGCGGCGCAGCCCATCCAGCAGGCGGCACAAGGCATCGAAGCTGCCAAGGAGCAGACCGGCGAACCGGCGAAACAAACGGCCGCACAGGTCGCGCAAGCCGCGGAACAAGCCGCCCGGATGCTGGAACAGGCTGCCAAGGACCTGCGCAGCGAAGTCGGCAAGACGGCCGAAAACTTGGTCGCGCTGGCCGATCAGCAACTGGCCGACGTCGCCGGCGTTCAAGCTCCGGTGGAACAAGCGATCGCCGCCCGGCCGCAAGATGCCGGTCAGACGCTGGACCAGTTGCAGCAAGCCAAAGGCAAAGTGCAGGAGGCTCAGATCGAACAGCAGCGGGCGGCGGGCCGCGAACAGGCTGCCGCAGCCGCCGAACTGGCACATGACGTCGGCGACGTCATGGCCGAACAGGCCGAAGCCAACGCGGCGGCCGAGGCTCTGAGCCGCGGCCAGACCAGCTCGCCCATCGCCGCCGCGACCGAGCAGCAGCAGGTGGCCGAGCGAGCCGCCGAACTGGCACAACAAGCCGCCGAAGCGGCGCCCCAAGCCGCCCAAGCCCTGGAGCAAGCCGCCCAAGCCGCCGCGGAAGCCGCCAAAGAAATGTTGAGCGGAAACCCGAACCGGGCCCAGGAGGCACGCCAAGCCGCCGACGAAGCGCTGACACGCGCCCAGCAGGCCGCAGAACAAGCGGCAGCGGAAGCGGCCAAGGCCCCGCCGGGCGAGCCGAGCGGCGAAGCACAGGCCAACGTCGGCGAAATGGCCGCCGAAGCGCAACAGATGGCCGCCGAAGCGGCGCCGCAAGCCGCCCAGTCCTTGGAGCAAGCCGGCCAGCAATCGGACGCCGCGGAACAGGCCATCGAAGCCGGCAACGCCGAAGCCACCGCGCAAGCCCAGCAGGCAACCGCCGACGCGCTGGCCCAGGCGGAACAGCAATTGGAACAGGCGATCGAGGCACTGGGCCAGCAGCAGGCGGAACAACTGGCCCAAGACGCCCAGCAGGCGGGCGAGCTGGCAAAACAGGCTGCGAACGTTAGCCCGGATGCGGCCGCGGCGCTGCAGACGGCCAAACAAGCGGCTCAGCAAGGCGCACAGCAGGCGGCGGAGAACCCCGATCGCGCGGTCGCCGCCCAGGACAAGGTCGAACGCTCGATGGAGCGAGCCGCCGCCAGCCTGGCCGTCCGCGAACAGCAGATCCAGCGCGACCGCGACATCGCCGCCGCGCTGCAGGAATTGGCCCACGAGCAACAGGCTGCCCGCGAACAGATCGCCGAAGCGGCCCAAACGCTGGAGCAAATGGCGGACGCGGGACCCGCCGAATCGGCCGGCGGGGACGAGGGACAAGACACGCCGATGGAAGGCGAGACGGGCCCGCCGCCGTCCGCGGAAGCCGTCTCCGCCGCTCAAGCCCTGGCAGAGGCCACCCAACGTTTCGCGCAAACGCAACGAGCCACCGGCCAAGGCGCCGTCGAGATCTCAGGCCAGGAGCAAGTCGCCAACCGGCCGCTTCGCGAGGGACTCGAAGCCGCTTCCGAATTGCAACTCGGCCTGCCGCCTGAACCGGTGCCCGAGATGGCGGCTGATATGGCCCCCGAGATGGCGACTGAACCGCCGTCCGGCGATGATTTGGGCGAGTCGATGGCGGATGCGGGACAGTCCGCAGGCGAGCCGCCGACGGGCGAAGCGCCGACGCCCGGGCAAGAACCGACGGGTACATCGGGCGAGCCGTCCGGCCAGGGAGACTCCGGCGGCGAACCTGCGGGTACGGGCCAAGCGGGCGAGACGCTGCCAGCGATGGGCCGAGGTGAGATGGCTGCCATGCCTGCCGACGGCAGCGGTCCGCCACCTCCGCCCGCGCCGCAGGACTTGGGAACGGGCTTTGTGCCGAACTCGCCCGAAGTCACCGCCGCCCAGATCGCCGGCCCGGCGGCCATGCAACGCGCGGCCGAGACGCTCGCCCAGGCTTCGGCACAACCTTCCGAACCGCTGCCCGGCGAAGGCCAAACGGAACCGGCCATGGGCCAGGCCGACAGCCAAGGCCAAGAGCAGGGCCAGCAGCCAGGGCAAACCGACGAACCACAGCCCGGTCAAACCGATCCCATGCCCAATGCCGGCGGCGTCGCGACGACCGGCGAGTCGGTGGACAACCAGAAACCGCCGCCTTCGGCCTTAACGCTGCAAACCGAAGCCCAGGGCGACAGCCGCGCCGCGGATAACGAATCGGATGCGGACGTGCGGATGCGCAAAGTCGAGAAAGAGGCTTGGTTCGCCAAGCTGCCCCCCGATTTACGCAAAGCGATCCAAGCTCGCGCTCGCCGCCCGGCGCCCCGCGGTTACGAAGAACGCCTGCGGAGATATTTCGAAAGTTTGGATTAACTCAGCCGGACTCACCACACAGCCCCTCGCACCACCACCAACCCACCCTTGGAGACAAACACCCATGACTGAAGCCACCTTGACCCAAGACGACATTGCCGCCGTGAAACGCTGCCAGGACGGTTACGAACGGATCCGCCAGGAACTGGCCAAAGTGATCGTCGGGCAAGACGAGGTCATCGAGCAAGTGCTGGTGACGATGTTCTCGCGCGGACATGCACTGCTCGAAGGCGTGCCGGGCTTGGCCAAGACGCTGATGATCAGTTCGATCGCCGAGTCCTTGCACTTGACCTTCAAGCGGATCCAATTCACCCCCGACTTGATGCCCAGCGACATCACCGGCGCGGAGGTCATCCAAGAGGTCATGGACACGCGCCAGCGGGAGTATCGCTTCCTGCCCGGCCCGATTTTCGCCAACCTGATCCTGGCCGACGAAATCAATCGCACTCCGCCCAAGACCCAGGCGGCCATGCTCGAAGCCATGCAGGAACGGCACGTCAGCGCCGGCGGCAAGACGCACCACCTGCCCGCGCCGTTCTTCGTGCTCGCCACGCAGAACCCGCTGGAACAGGAAGGCACGTACCCGCTGCCAGAAGCGCAGCTCGATCGTTTCCTGCTGTACATCAAGGTCGATTATCCCAGCGGCCTGGAAGAATGGGAGATCGCTCGCCGCGTCACCTCGGTTTCGCAAGGCAAGATCGAAGCCTGCATGTCGGGCCAGGAGATCATCGAACTGCAAAAACTGGTGACTCGCGTGCCGGTCAGCGACCAGGTGCTGGGCTATGCCTGGGCCCTGGTCCGCGCTTCGCGTCCCGGCACGAAAGAATCGCCCGAGTTCGTCAACAAGTGGGTCAACTGGGGCGCCGGTCCGCGCGGCGTCCTGACGTTGGTCAGCTGTGCCAAGGCCCGTGCGATCCTGCACGGCCGCTATCACGCCACCATCGACGACATCCAGCAGCTGGCCAAACCGGCCCTCCGCCACCGCATCGCCGGCAACTATGCTGCGCAAGCGAACAACGTCGGCAGCGAACGGATGATCGAAATGCTGATGGAATCCGTCCCCGCCGACCGGCATTATGAACGACCCGCTGCGTGACAACGGGTGGGCTATAAATTGGGGGTTATAAATCAAGCGGTGACGGAGAAATGGTCCGCGCCCCGGGAATCCTCGCTGCTTGCCGGCGAGATCGTTACGCTGGCGTCCTACGCCCCGTTGGGCCAAATCCGTGGCCCGGAAATCCTCGCTGCTTGCCAGCGAGATCGTTAGGCTGGCGTCCTACGCCCGCTCAGCCGAATCCGCGTCCGTGGAATCCTCGCTGCTTGCCAGCGAGATCGTTAGGCAGGTGTCCTACGCCCGCTCGGCCGAATCCGCGTCCCTGAAATCCTCGCTGCTTGCCAGCGAGATCGTTAGGCTGGTGTCCTACGCCCGTTCGGCCGAATCCGCGTCTCGGATAGCAAGCTGCGTATCGGGGCTTGACAAGGAACGTCCGGGGCGGTTTGCTCAGGTCACGTGTGCCTCGAACAATGCTTACCCCGCCAGTCCAAGGGAGGATGAAGCGATGCGGTCCGGAATTACGAGCTGTCTGTCGGCATGGACGTGCGTTATGGCGACGGCCGCCGCCGCCCAGGCGGAGGGACTCGCCGGCGGTGATGCGGTCAGTGCCCGCTCGACCGACCAAATCCACGGGCTGCATGCGTTGCTGGAACGTCAAGGCCACAAGCCCTACGAACTGTTCCGGTGCGGCGACGAGCTGCAGACCTTGCGGGTCATCTTCCGCGACCGGCGATTCGGCACTCCGGTGTGGATGCTGGACAACTCGCCCACCGTCGAGCACGGCGGCACTGCCTCGATCTGGTCGCCTTGGAACGTCAACGCCTCGACGATCTTCGTCGAAGGCGCCCGGCCCTTCGGCGACCGCACTTGCCAAGGCTGGTTCTTCAACTCCGACTTCTCCCGGATGAGGCCCGCCCCAGGCGGACGCCCCGCGGTCTGGTCGCCGGAAGATCCCGACATCTACTACGCTCCCGCCAGCCCCGAGGGCAATGTCACTCGCAACAACTGGCGGACCGGAGCCCGGGAGGTCGTCGCCCAGTGGGAGCCCCTGTCCTGGCCGGCCTCGGGCAAGCGGGTGTACGGCTTGACCCGCGACGAACGCTACATCTTCGTGGACCTTCCCAACCGGGGCATCTTCGTGCCCTTCGAGCACGACGAAAACCAGCCGATTCCCCCGTTGCCGCTGTACGACGGGCGGCCCATCGGCCCGGGTGGGCAGTCGATCGGCGGCAACCATTTCTGTGTGATCTACAAGCATGCAGACTTCGGCGACCTGATCGCGCTCCGCACCGGCATGTTGGTGGACCGACAGACCGGCGAGCGGACCAACATCGTCGCCCCGCTATGCGGCAATACCAACTATCTGCGGGCGTTTCACGAGGGCCGAATCAAGTATCCTCAAGGCGAACAGTGGAACGCGTACGGCCTGCCTTGGTTCACCGCCCAGGTCCGCCTGCCCACGGATTTGAGTATCGACCAGCTGTACGACCTGTGGCGGAATCTCCCCCATGCGACGCACGGCCACGAGTCGACCTCGCCCGACTGGCAGTACATCGCCACCGACGGCAACCCGACGCGCATCGTCCGCGTCCGCGACGGCCAGTCGCGTTCGGTGCGGCTGTCGCCCGACGGCACCAACTACCACCTGCACTGGCGGCAACACCCGCGGTTCTTCGTCGGCTGGGTGCGCGGCTGGCACTTTGGCAGCTATGCGCGTCCCAAGAACGCGAACATCGAATTCCAGGTGTTCTTCGACGGCACCTGTCAACCGATCGTCGACACCGGGCACCGGTTCAACGGCTACTACGCGGGCGGCGATTTCTCGATGCTCAGCCCCGACGCCACCAAGATCCAGTACGGGTCGAGCATGACGGGCCGCTTCCGGAACTACATCGCCGTCATGGCTCGCCCCCGCCCGCCACAGAGCCTCGCTTGGCGCGCCGAGGGGCAAGCGGTGGCTCTGACGTGGCAGCCGTCGTCCTACCACCACGAGACTCGCGGCTACTTGGTATACCGGAGTGAAACCAGCGGCGGCTCCTACGCACTGCTGACTCCGGAGCCGGTCGAGGGTACTTCGTGGCGCGATGCGAGCGTCGAGCCGGGCCGGGCCTACTGCTACGTCGTGACGGCGCTGGAGCATGCGGGGTTGGAGAGCGGCTATTCGGCAGAAGCGGCCCACGCGGGGGTGGACCTGTCTGCCGGACGAAATGCCCCGCTGGTCGTGTACGCCGAGGCCGAGGACTCGATCCGCGATCTGGCCATCGAAATCCTGCCGGGACTGGCGATGGGCGTGGATCGGGCCGAGGCGTCGGACTGGTACTACCTGTACCGCCACCCCGAAGCCGAACGCGGCGCGGCGGAATTGACGCTCAACGTGGCGGCCGCCGGCCGCTACCACGTCTGGACGCGGCTGCGCTCGCAGGGCCAGCAGCACGGCCGGTGGGAATTGACGCTGGGCGAACACTCGCTGAGGGCCGGAACGGACCAGGATGCGTGGACGTGGGTGCGCGCCGGAACCGGCCCCGTGGCGCTCGACGCGGGGCTGGCGACCGTCGGCTTGGCGACTGCGGACGCGGCGGTCCAGCTGGACCTGTTGTGCCTGGCCACCGAAGCGGGGTTCGTCCCCGAGGGCCCGCGTCCCGAGGACCGCACTCCGCCGCCACCGCCGACGGGGGTGCAAGTCGAGCAGGTGGGCGAGCGGGCAGTCCGCCTGGCCTGGACGCGGCCCGCCGATCCGCGGCTGGCGCACTACCAGGTGTACGCTTCGCGCGAGGCGGACTTCGAGCCGGGGCAGGAGACACTGGTCGGTTCGCCGACCTACGAGCAGCTGATCGACTGGGGGCTCCGCGCCGGAACTCGCTATCATTACGCCGTCACGGCGGTGGACCGGCGCGGCAACGAGAGCGTTCCGCTCCGGGCCCAGACGGCGATTCCGCCGCGGGCCGCGGCGCCGGTGGAGATCGAATTGACGTTTGCGGCAGCCGAGTTGACCGGGCCGTTCGAGCGGTCGGAGGGGGCTGGCACGCGCGGGACGGCATACGCCGTGCCGCTGGACCCGGCGAACAACCGCGCCGCGTGGCGAGTGGAGATCCCCCGCGCGGGAGATTACTATCTCTGGCTGCGCCACCTGCGGCGGGGTACGGGCCAGCGGGGGGACGACGTCCAGCAAGAGGTCCGCGTGCGGGCCAACGGCCAGCGAGTCGCCGTGCTGGGAGGCGGCCTGACGGACCTGAACGCGACCGACCGCCTGATCGCCAAGGACCACCCGCTGGCGCCGAGCCTGTGGACATGGGCCTGGCCGGGTGAGGCGGACTTGCAGCGGACACGCCTGCCCGCAGGTTCGGTCGAACTGGTTCTGGACAACCTGGCGCCAAATGTGCGGTACGACGCGCTGCTGCTGACCGACGAGCCGTCCTTCGTCCCCGGCGACGGCCGCCTGCGCCAGCGGTAGACGGAAACCGGATTTCCCTGCCTGATGCGCCGTACCGTTTCCAGCCGTCGCGGCGGGGAGAGTGCAGCCGGCCGGCCTTGTCGTGGTTGAGGATCTTGCATTGCCGGGGCGCGAATTCCAGCGCCCCGGCAGACAACGAAGCTACGTTCAAAAACGCGCCCACATCCTCTCCGGGAGACCTCTCCGGCCACCACGCTGCTTGCCATTCGGGACAGGTCCGATGGGGACGACATGGCTGGCATTCGCCTCATCAACCGGGCTTCCCGCCCGTCGGGCGGAAAAGACAGGCTGGACGTCGGTCCCATCTCGTTCTTCCCCGCGTGTCAACTTGGGCCGGCTTCGCGGATGGCTTGGGCGAGGGAAGCGGCCCGCATCCATCAGGATGCTGGCACATTGCCCGTAACCGGCGGCAACTTCACGGAGGTTGCCGCGTCTTTCGTCGATTCCACAGGCTTTCTCCGCGACTGTCAGAGCCTCGTCGTGCTGGCCGGCGCTGCTCAGCGAATTGGCCAGATCACCGCGTCCCGCAGCCACTGGACCCAGGCATCGCGCTGGCGCAGGCGGCCGGACCTTTGAAGGTATCTGGCGAACGTGTCCCCCAGCACCGCGGCGGCTCGATGCTGATGGTCGGCCACGGCCCAGCGGACGGCGGTGCGGTAGTTGGCCTCCTCGCGGTCCAGTATCTTCAGCGCGGCCCGCGATTGGGCTCCGCTCAGCGCTTGGTCCAGCGCCTGCATCAGGGCCAGATAGACGCCGATGAACCGCTTCCGCGTCTCGGGTTGCTCCTCCAAACGGCCGTCGGCCGAGGCGATGGCCAGCGTGGGATGGAAACGCAGGAACGGGCGATTTCCGATCTGGATGTCGTCCTCGACCCGCAGCAGGGCGATCGCCTGCAACTCGGCGCGGATCGAATCCCAGGATGAATAGAGATCACGCAAAGGCCCTAAGACGCTAAGAAGAATATGTTCGAACACGCCGCCGTTGAACAGGCCGAGCCAGGGGAGCGCGGCGCGGGCGGTGGGGCTGAGATGCCGACGGGAGAACTCCAGCGAGGCGAGCAGCGATCGGTTGCGGGCCTCGTCGGCCGTCTGCTGGAATTGGTCGAGCAGTTTGGCGAAGTCCGCTCGAATCGCCTCGGGGGCGAGCCTGCGCAGATGCGGCCCGACCGGCTCCAGCGACAGCGGATGATCGGCCAAATCGCGCAGCAGCGGATCGAGTTGTTCCTTGGTCAGCCGGGGATCGTCCAGCGACAAGCCGTCGCGCTCCAGGATGCGATGCAGCAGCCACAGGCTGTCCGGCGGCGTCAGGCCGTGCAGCTCGTGCCGCAGCGCGCCGGGCAAGCCGGTGACGCCCGGCCGGCAGGTGACCAGCAGACAGCCGCGTCCGGGCCCGGCGGTCAGGTCGTGAAACAGATCGGCCAAACGGCGCCGCTCGTCGTCGGTGTTAGGGGCTGGCGTCGTTTCACCGCGACCCAACGGGGAGCGCGGGCGGTGCGTCGGAGCGATCGTCCTGGGCACCCGCGCTCCCCGTTGGGTCGCGGCTAAACGAGCTACTGAACTGCGGCAGGACGCTTTCGGAATTGTCCCAGACCATCGGCACGTCGCGCTGCTGAAAGAACTCGACGGCCCGGCGGCGCTGCTCGGCGGCCGGACGCTGGTCGAACTTCGGTCCTTCGCAGTAGCCGCCCAGCACCTGGACCACGCGGTCGGCGTCGGATCGTCCGTCAAGAATGGCGTGAACTCGCCCGCCTCGCCCCGCGCGTTCCCCGCCGCGTCGGTCAGCAACAGATCAAAGCGGCCGTCGGCAGACGGACCGAAACGCACGCGAATTTCCTGCAAGATGGCTTACGGTTATTTTGGCAATTAATGGGGGGGGCTGTGTGCCATGTTAGATCGGCCTGAGCTATGCTTGCGAAAACGCAGCCTGCGCCCCCTGGGCCATCTCCTCCGCAGTGGGATCGCTGATGTGCGTGGCGAACGACCAGACGTGGCCAAATGGGTCGGTCACGACGCCATAGCGGTCGCCCCAGAACATATCCGCCGCAGGCATCGTGATGGTCGCACCTGCCTCCTGGGCGCGTTGGATCGCGGCATCGCAGTTCTCGACGTAGCGGTGAATCGTGACCGGTGTCCCGCCGAGGCATTGGGGCGACTGCGATTTGCCTCCGCAATATTCCGGGAAGTCGTCGGCCAGGAACACCGCGCTGCCGTTGATCCGGATCGACGCGTGCATGACCCTCTTGCCGTCGGGCGCGAGCATGCGGCAGACCTCTTCGGCGCCGAAGGCCTTCTTGTAGAACTCGATCGCGTCCGCACAGGCGTCGCACACGAGATGCGGAATCAGGCCTTCGTTTCCGGCGGGAATCGCAACGGTCATTGTCGTACTCCTCTCGTTGAACCAAATGGGATGCTGAAAATGGTGAAGGAAACACCGTATCGAGAAAAACGTATCACCGTTTCTCTGCCCCGCGGCGCCAGCGTGAGCAGATCAGTCTGTCAAGCGAGAATCTGCCTGCCCCGGTGAAGATCAGCGTGAGGAACGGGATTAGGTACAATAGGGCGGGCTCCTTGCTCGCCCAGGACTTCGCCTCGCCCGACATGAACAGCCGCGCTGCGGTTTCCATGGTCCAGGGATCGCCGGCGTGAACCACCAGCGCCGCCACACCCATCGCAACAGCAGGAACGGCAGCGGCAAAACGGGTGGCGAGACCGATCATCACCAGCAGCGCGCCGCAGAATTCGGCCGTCACGATCAATGTCAGGCTGAGGACGCTGCCCAAGCCGATCGGGTCGCCGAACTTGTCGAAGTCCCCAGCCAACAGCATCTGCAGCTTGCCCCAGCCGTGGGTCAGCATGTAACCGCCGATACCGACCCTGAGGATCAGCAAACCAATCGATCCAGCGAACTCCTGTCGTGGCGATTCCATGTAAGCCTCCCTATCGGCTGACCGGCCGGCGTTAAGGTTTCGGCCGACAGTCGAATAGTCATCATGCTGGACCACTTGCCTCCCGCGCCCGGGATAGCCGGCGTAGGACCTGGCGCTTGGACGAGAATTCTCGGACTGCGTCTTCCGCCTCGCTCGGCTATCCGAGCATCCGACGGGCGATCGCCTGCGGCCGGGACCGATCTCGCTCGCATCGTTCCGCCAGCGAACTGTTCTGCGTTCATCGGCGCATTTGCTCGGCAACGTTCGCTATCATCGGGACGAGGTATCGTATTATAGAAAGTGTTGGGTGGCATGCCACCTGCGGGCAAACAGGAAAGTCTTTGGTTGGTTTCTTCGGACGGCAATTTCTGCTAGACTTCTGCATAGGTGCCTTCTTCGCTCGGTAGGAGACGAGTGGACATCGCTGACGCTGGCTGATTCAACCGGCTTGGCCGCACAGCCGCAAGAAACCAGCGGGTATCAGAAAAGGTGTCAACCGCCTTTTTGATCCGGTCAGCAGTGGCAACAAAAACGCGAAAAGAAGCGGATTTTTCCACGTTTGTTTTAGAATTTGCCCTCGTAGCTCAGTGGATAGAGCACCGGTTTCCTAAACCGGGGGTCGCAGGTTCGAGTCCTGCCGGGGGTATTACCACCATTCGCAGGGTTTCGCCGCGATTCGCGGTTAACGGCCGCAAGCCTTTACCAAACAAGGGGTTCCGGCCGGTGTGCGTATCGTCGCGATTAACGGCGGAACGTGGCTGCGCCTGATTCTGCGCCGCCTGACTCGCCGCGGGTGCGCCGCATTCTGCGCCGCGTGTTGTCGCCGCGCGCTGGAAGTCGGTTTCCGTCACCTGCAAGTAGTGGGCTTGGGCAACCCGTGGGCTGTTCCCGATCCATGCACAAACGACATGGATGGGGTACTCGGCCGACAATTCGGTTTCCCGCGTGCTGCGGAGATTCTGAAACAGCTTGGGCCAAGGTTCGAGCCCCGCCCGCTTGAGTATCCGCTGCAATTGCGTCCGCAGATTCGAGTTTGTGTCTCGATACCGGTTGATCACGTATTCCGTCCCGGGCTCGGCCGCAAACCAGACCGCCTCTAAGTACGGCTTCAGTTCCGGGAAGATCGGAACCACCCGCGATTCCTTCCCCTCGTATTTTTTCGTCTTGGGACTGTGGACGGTGAGCCGGTCGCGTTCCCAGTCGATGTCAATCAACCGCAAGGCCAAGTGTTCGGACGGGCACCGCAAGCCACCGAAACGCGATAGGGCGAAGATGAGCTGCCATTCGGGATCGGGGCAAGCTTCGAGTACGGCCGCAGCCATTTCCCGCGTGACGAAGAAAATACGATCTGGGCTACTGCCCTTGACGGTGATGCCCCGCAGATCGGCAAACGGGTTCTCCTGGATGAGCCGCCGACGAACCGCCGCCCGGAAGAATTGCCGGCAGCGTCCCAGATGCCGTCTTACCGTGTTCTCGCCCAGCCGTCCCAAGAGATGCAGCCGGAATGCATCTGCATCGCCGGGGCTGATGTCGTTCAATGGCTTGTCGGCACCGAGAAACCGGACAAGGTTGCCGCTGGCCTGCTCCATGTTGTTCTTCGTGCGTGGGCCTACGTCCGTTCGCCCGCCGATGTACTGCCCCATGAAGCCGCCCAGCGTTGTCGGGGCCGTTGGCGTTCCAGTGTCTTCGCGTTTGGGCACAAGCCCCACAGCGGCCAGCTTGGCGTACAGCGTCGCATCGAGACCGCCCACCCATGCCGCCGTCTCAGTGTCCCAAGGCGTCTTGGCGTGGGATGCAGCCGCCAGGGCTTCCACTTTGCAGCACACCGAATCGGCAACCCGTTGGGGAACCTTCCCCAGCCGGATCGCACGCCGCTTGCCGTCCGCCCCTATGAATTGGATCCGCCGTCGTCCGCCGCCGTCCCTTGAAATGCTCGCCATGATCTGTTCGCCCTCTGTTGCGCGTGTGATCCGCCCACAGTGTATACGCTCGTCGCGCCATCGCCCCGCCGTCATTCCGGCCAAAATTCTTAAAGTCGTGCGTCCCATCGGCCCGTTCCGCTCGAAACCGCCCGCCATCGGCCGCCGCTCGACCGTCCGGCCGGACCGCGGGGCGCGTTTGGGGCCCCAACTTCCATTTCTGCCAGTTTGAGCCGCCTCCCCCCCTTGCGATCGAGCGAGCCGGTACGTGAGCCACTTTCCAACGCGCCAAATTCTGCGGCTGTCAATTTAGGTAAACTCCCGTTTTTACTGACACGATGTCAGGAACCGGGCTGCTCGCCTCACTGGTCGCCGATGTAACGGTAGCGATGGGCTCTCCGGTCTGCCCCGCCTTTGTGCTTGTCCGTTACGACTAGCACCCCGTCAAAGACAAGCCCCCGCAGCCACCTTGCCGCTGCGCGATACGGTATTCCAAGCTGATCGCCCGCCGTTCGACACGCAAGGAAGAAGGGCGACTTCCCCGCTGACTCCTGTAGTCTGCGGCACAACGCCACCAAGAGCATCATTTTCGGGTTGTCGTAGTGCTTCGCACATTCCGGCGTGTCGTCCTTCATTGCCAGTTCAAGCGCGACTCGCACGGGATCTACTCCGGCCGCCCAGCGCACTTTGTCCCAACCCTCTTTGAAGTCCCAGAACGCTTCTGATTCGCTTACATCCATCGGACACGCTACCGCCCGATACCATGCCGCAAACACGTCTCGCAATTCCTTGGCTGGCGAGTCGGCCAGTTCCGGTATCGCCTTCAATCGTCTCGCAAGACGGAACACCGCGGAATGCCGGTCGCCTACGCCAGACGGCAGCGTGTCGCGGATGGCCCGTTCAACGGCGGATGTCACAGAGAGTATGGAAGACATGTCCTCTGTCCTCTCTGTGCTCTCTGTGTTCTCTGTGACAATACCCCCGTCCGTTGGCGGGTCCCCGCGTTGGAGCAAGCCGGCCGTTTCCGGGTCGATGTCGGGTATCTCGTTCGGTATGCCGCCGATCCACTGGTAGGCAACCCCCGTCCCATGCCGGCTTGGCGGCGCCATGATGAACGCCCCGTCGCCTCGGAACTCGCCGTCGCCAAAGTCTCGCGTCTTCAAGCTCCCAGTAGACCGCAAGTAGACGTGCCGTCCCGGGCGTCCTGTTGCCACGGTGGGGAGCGTTGCGGCGAACTCCGGATATCCACTGGCCCAGCTGTTGTAGGCCGTCATGCTGTCGAAGTCGCGGACGGCCAGGTTGCCAGACACCTTGCCGCAGACTAGGCCAATCCGGTAGGGGCTGTTTTCTGGATTCGCGAACCACTTCCGCAAATCATCCTCTGCCATTCGCTCGTTCTGTTTGCCTTTCCACATTGTGGCCGGTTTCTTTGTCGTCGGATGCGCAGGCACAACCGAGAATCCGAGCCGATGGTAGGCAAGGGCGTGTTCCAGCATTGGGCTGACAGTGTCGCTCATCGTTCCGCCCGCCTTTCCACTGACATCGTGTCAGGAACCCGGTTGGCGGTGACGAGATGAAGCCCCCGGCCGCGCGCCTGCCGAACCAGATTCCGCAGAACATGAGCGGCTTGCACGCCGGGCGTCGTTGCAGTAAACTGGGCGTCGTTGCTGAATTCACAGGGGGCGTGCGGATCGCGAGTCCGCCGCCCCTTTTCTTTCGCGCGTCTCATGTCCGCTGCCCTCCATCGCACCGAGGGCAACCAGCTTGAATCCAAGTCATGATTTCGGCGCGTCGGTATCGCACCGCCGGGCGCGTGCCAAGTCCGATTTTCAGTGGGGCCGGGGCAATCTGGCTTCTTGACCAAGCCCAAAATGTTCGTTCACCAACGCCGGCCAACCGGGCCGCTTGTGCCGTGGTCAGCAATTCCGGCACGATGGCGGGGGCGTTCGGTCCTGGGACGCCAATACCGGCCGCCGCCGTTATGGTGTTAATCATGCAGCCACTCCCTCCGCGCCCGCCGGGCGTCAATCGCGTGCAGTTCTTCGCGTACCATCGCAACCGCTTGACGGTCATACAGCCGCAGTCTGCCAGCCAATGCGGCCGGCTTGATGTGGGGACGGGTTCGCAGAACGTATTGAACCCGTTGCAGAGATTCGCCCAACTCTTGAGCGACGATTCCCGGTGTACGCATCCGGGGTGGAGCAGAAACTGTATTCATTCCTCGCCTTCCTTTCCGGGCCGTGGTTGTCGGCCTCTAAAGGAAAGCGCTTGTTCGCGAACGTTCGCGAACGTTCGCGGTCAGTCCCGCCGCAAACGTTTTGCCCGTCGATGCCGCAAGGATTGTTCCTCTTGGTCGGGGTCCTGATAGAGCGTTTCGGCCAACAGCCGCTGCTGGGCGGGAGACATGGCGTTGATTTGTGCCCGTGCATCCGGGCCGGCTTGGTCGAGTAGGTAGGCCATCGCCACTTCAACGTCGGCATTTTCCGTAATGTCTGCCGGGTCTGGTTCTCGTGTCTGGGGCATGTTCTCGAAGGCCACAGCAGCAACTTCCGGGGCCGCGTTCAATCGGGATGGCCCGCGTTGCTTCGATGCCCACTCTTGCAGTTCTGCCGTGCCATGCTTGTCGATGGCATTATGCAACACTGACAAATTGCAGCCAATGGTACTGGCCATCTTGCGGTATGAAGTGAACGGTTCTCCGCGGATCCGGATCATGTCCGCCGCACGTTGGACTTCCTGCCACGTCATCACAACGCCCGTCTTGTTCTTCGGCAATTCGTCCGCCGGGCGTAGGGCTTCCTGCCAATGCACCACGCTTGCCGCGTCGCCTGGGCCTGTGAACGCTTCCAGTACATCAACGGCGATGGCCCCGATGTCGGTGAAGTCGATAGACGCTCGATCGGGATTGATGTCGAGCAACAGTAGAATGACGTCCAGGGGCTCCGTAGCGGCCGGCTTGCTCTCGGGGCACATATCCCTTGAGCCGTACTCGCGATACCGCCAGGCGGCAAGCAGGGTGCATTTGGCGTCAAGGGTCAAGCGGGGTTCGTCGGCAACAGCGGCCGGAAGAAAACGCGGGTTGCTCTCCAGAGCGTCAATTGCCGCCCATCGGATGGCTTGTTCGTCGGGTGTCTCTTCTGCGCGGGCATGTTGGAGCTTTGCCAGCTTCCAGGTTTCTTCCCGTTTCCACTCGCACCATGCGAGAACGTTCCCCTGGACGAATTCCCGAAAGCGGCGGTCGGTGCAAGCTTGCTCAAGACGGGTCTGCCAATCGGACATGATGTGTGCCTTTCAAAATCCGGGCCGCCCCCGTTGGCGTGCTTGGCGAAAGGCAAAGCCGCGCTGCCAGCGGGGGCGCTTGGGCGACATCTGGCCTGACGGCGCCCGTCCCGGTTTGGGCAACCAGAGTAGCACAGCCCTTCCCTTTTGACGAGAATTCTTGCAGGAAATTCGGAAAACCCGCAGCGGTGGGAAATCCGCAAAACACGCCGCCGCCTCTGGGTTGATGACGAGACGGTTGGTTCGGTTCGCGCCGAACTCGAATCAACTGGACAGATTGACCAGTTGGAATCAACTGCGGAAATTCCGCAGTTGGAAACGCGCCAAGGCAAAGACGGCAAGGAACGCAAGCTGCCGTCCGCCCCGCCCGCCGCTGTAGATCGCGTCCTGGGCCGTTCGTCAGCGTGGACGGGCAAACAGTCATCCGGCGTGGCAAGCGTGCGTCCTAGGCCAGCGGCGGGGCAGGAACCGGGCCGATGCATCGCGAGGGGTGGTCACTATCTATCGCGTCGCGCCAAAGCCGCCTGATGCGGTGGTGGCATCTAATGCTCTACTGGAAGATTCCCCCGTGGCGATGTTGATGAGTATTCAAGGTTGAGCCGAGTATACACCTGTTGCCAGTAAATCGGGTTTTGCGCGCCAAGAGTGCGGCAAAAGGCTGCAAACGACGACGGTGTTTCCTCCGATAGAAAACGGGGATCCTGGAAGTCGAAAACATGCCTTGGAACGGTAGCATCAAGCTCGTTGTCAGGTACGACAACCATTGTGAGGTGCAAAGGAATGCGGTCGTAGAGTTCAACACCTTCTGTAAATCTTTGCTCGAAATCATCCCGGCCTGCTAACAGCAAGAACTCGTTGGCGACTTGAAGCTTGTGAGCGGTACAAATTTCAAAGATGTCGTAGCCTTGCAGGGCAGAAACGGGAATGCGGCCCCTTGCACGTGCATTCAGAAGCGATTCTGCCACGATGTCGTAAACGTGCTGGGCTTGCGAAAATGTCATTGTCCGGTGCAGGTCCGACGTGCCAACGCCCTGTTTTGCTGCCAACCCTGTTATGAGCGGGACAACCGAGTCATTCTTCCTTTGTTCCGCGTTCTCCCGCCAAGCCGGTTCCGTCTTCTTCTCTCGCCCCGCTTTCTCCGCCACATGCTGCCCCGTAACCCTCATCCACCAGTTGTTGGCGATCGGGTACAGCCAACTCCAAAGCAGCGCAACCGTAGTGATGAAGGTGATCGCAGCTAAATTCCCAACTAACTCGTCCATTTTTAGATCCTACTCTTACTACAGCTGGTTCCGGACGTTGTTGCGTCAAGGGCCGAATGCCCATTCCTTTCGTTCAGCCAAGTTGAAACTCCAGTCCAGTGAATCAGCCCGATTGCCTGGGGGCTACAGCGCTGGCTTGCCGTCCATCTTGACCACCTGAAAGACGGCCGTCAACCACCGCAAGCGAAAAAGGCGGGCACCCATCCGGGCGAATAGACGCTCACTGACATCGTGTCAGGAGCAAGGCGAGCATTCCGCGGTGGACGGGTAAAAAGGGTTCGTTTCGGCTGGCCGTGGCGGAAAGATGCGAGTTGCGGGGCAGTCGCGCGAGAAACGGCGGGACGGGGGTGGAACGGGCGGGATCATGCGGGCCGTGGCGAGACTTGCGGGGCATTCGCGTGCGTGCGCGTGCGCGAGGCGTGTTTCCTGACATCGTGTCAGTAAGCCGCGATTGGGACAAGCCCCGGTCTGGGGCTCGTCCTTTTCGGCTAAGCTTTCAACGTCTCAAGTTCGCTCCCGTTGGCGTCGCAAATCGACATCACGGGCAACGAGACGCCCCGCTGCTTGCGATAACGGATGATGCGTTCCAGCTTGCCAGCGCCGCAGACAAAGACTGTCAGCCCGTACAGGTTCGTTGGCGGGTCGCCACACTCCGCCTCGCACGTCGTGGCGAACGCTTGGTAGTCCTCGGCCGCAAACGCCACGGCCTCGTCCAACGTTCGCCGCGTCGCCAAGTGCTCGACACTCCCGTCCGCCGCGTCGAACTCCAGCACATCGAATCCGTTCACGTTCTGCATCGCTTGGGCGCCAGCCGCCAGCAAGTGAGCCAATCCCAACACCAACGCTTCTCGTTCTCGAACATCTCGCATCAGACAGCCCTTCCAAATTGGACTTCAGCACACACGATGAAAACCCGTTCGCATGTGTGCGAGTGCGAACGGGGTTACGTTTCAGGCCTCTCCGCTTGCATATCACGCTTGCGGAGAACTTGCGGCATGTTTTACGTGTCTCCCTGCTTGCGTTCGTCCTGGGGCAGCGTGGGCGGCTTCTCGTCGGCCTTGCCCCGTGGTGTCGTCAAGATACCGGCCTTCGTTGCTTCGAGCAAGACGAGCTATCGGCGTTTCCGGGCCGCTAAGACTCGCCTGATGCTTGCGGCTGACTCGCGGCATGTTTTTACGCGTCTCCCCGTCTGGGCTCGTCCTGCGCCGCGATGTGGCCCGCTACGCTCGTCCGGACCATCGCCACGATACGCGCCGTGGTTTCGCTGTCCAGAGGCACCGGGCAGGTATCGAGCCATTCGGCCAGATCGGTTTCTGCGGAAAGTGCGCCGGATTCTGCGCCGCCTTCTAGGCAACACCCCGTTATCCCCGTAGAATCCTCGCCTTGTTCGAGTCCTGCCGGGGGTACTGATCACAAACCAAAGCGACAACGCTCATGCGCGGGTTGAAGGTCAAGCAATTGCGAGTCACCAGAAACTGACTCCTTTCCAACCGCGTGCCGGCCGCTCCGTCCCCGAGTTCCGTCAGCGTCCTGTGTTGCCTGTTCGGGTACGAACGGGTACTATTCAACGGCCGTGGTACCGCGAAAACCTGCGGTTTCTTGGCAGTGCAATGTGGCGGTTTGGATAAGGGCGACAGCGTTCAAGGTCGAATACCACAACGGCGAGGCTGTCCACTGATGATCTGCGCAGGCATTGACGCCGGCTCGCGAACGTTGAAGGTCGTGCTGATCGAGCCCGATGAAGTGAGCATCATCGCCCACGGCGTCCGCGACCAGAGCATCGACCAGGACGCTTTGGCCGGCCAGCTGTTGCACGAGTTGCTGAGTCAGCAGGGGCTGAGGCGCGAAGACGTCGGCGCGATTGTCGCCACGGGATATGGGCGGAGGCTGATCCACTGTGCCGATGCGGTCGTGACCGAGGTGACCTGTCAGGGCTGGGGAGTGCGGCGGCGGGTGCCGCATGCCCAAGCGGTGGTCGACATCGGAGGCCAGGACAGCAAGGTGTTGCGATTGAAGCCTGATGGGGGCGTCGCCGATTTCGTGATGAACGACCGCTGCGCCGCGGGAACCGGCCGCTTCTTGGAGGTTTTGGCGACGCGGCTGGGCCTCAAACTCTCGGCCTTGGGCGATTTGGCGGCGGGCAGTCGCCGAGCCGCCACGATCAGCAGCATGTGTGTCGTGTTCGCCGAGACAGAAATCATCGGCTTGCTGGCTTCCGGCGTGGCGGCCGAGGACATCGTAGCGGGCGTCCAGGCGGCGGTCGCGTCGCGCGTGGTAGCGATGGCCGGAAGAAATCTGCCGGACCCGATCGTGTTCACCGGCGGCGTTGCGTTGGTGCCCGGGATGCAGACCGCGCTGCAGGACGCTTTGGGCAAGCCGGTCGTCGTCGCCCCGGATCCGCAATTGACGTGTGCCTTGGGAGCGGCCATCCTGGCGTCGCAGCGCCGCGGCGAGTTGCGTTCATCCCACCGCTGAAACCGCCGGGTCTTGCACTGCGTATCCAGGTGCACGCCTGTCGTCGAGGGCCGAAGATCGCCCGCCCTGCGAAACGGCGTTCGGAAGCATAAGCCGCTGACAGCACTGGGACTTGCAAACTCGATTAGCGGGCAGAAAGATTAGGGGCAGAAACATGAAAATCAATCTCCTTGATTTTTTTGCCCCCAATTTTTCTGCCAGCCTCTGAACGGAAACGCCGTCGGCAGCAAGCAGCGGTGCAAGTGGGACCGCAAGCAGGGCAAGCAAAAGCCAGTGTCGAGATGGAATCACCAGCCGCTCCTGAGCAATTCGCCCACGGAAATTGGGTCCAGTACCAACGAGCAGCTTTCCCAGTCGGCGCCCTCGACGTTGCTGTATTTGATGTCGAAGGGATTTCGCGTTGCCGTTGTCCGGTCAATGTGTCAGCAATCATAGCAACTACGTGCGCGCCGACAGGCGCCCTAACTCCTTCATGTACTCAGAGGTATCCATCTGATGCGATTTAGCTAAGAACACGTTACTTTGCCGCTTCCGGCGCCAGCACCGGGACCGGCGGCGGAGACAGCTTGGCGCTGGGCGTCGCGTCGGCCTGCAAGTCGCCGACGGCGTATTGGATCCCATCCAGGTAGAACTGCAGCAGTGTCCGGTCGAAGAAAATCGAACGGCCATGGCCGAACGAGCAATAGAACACGCGGCCTTCGCCGACCTGCTGAATCCAAGCGATCGCGTTGTCCTTGTCCTCGCGGCCGACCTCGCTGTCCTTGGCGGTCATCTTGCCCAAATCCATGCTCAGCAACACGCGCAGCCGGTCGCGGGAATACGGTTCGCGCATCTTGTACATTTCCTCGCTGATCCAGAAGCCCTTGCCGTCAAATGCCGCCAGCAGCGGGTGCTGAGGGTCGTCCAGTTTAACCGCACAGCGGCCCCAGGGATGTCCCGCGAACAAGGCGCCCATCATCGCCGCCGCTTCCGGCCAGTTGTAGAAGTTGTCCGTGGACGAGTGGACGCCCACGATCCCTTTGCCGCCTTGGATAAAGGCCATCAACGCTTCGCGATGCGCGGGATTCTCGAACTTCAGCGTCGTGGTGTTGTTGAATACGATCGCGTCAAACGGGGCGAGGTTCTCGGCGGTGAATACGGCCATGTCTTCGCTGACCACCGTCGAGAACGCGCCCGTCTTCCGGCCCATTAGTTCGAAGGCCAAATTGCCCGCCAGGATGCCGTCCGTGTGCCGAAAGCCTTCGCAGCGGGCGAACAACAGCACCTTTCGTGGCTGGCCCGGTTTGGCCGTCGCTTTTTCCGGCAACGCATCTTTGATCTTCTGGACGTCGGCTTCCGGCAGCTGCCCGTCGGCCGCCGTGCAATGCAAGGCTACGACACAGAAATAACCTGCCAACAGCCACAACGTTGCACCACGCAGGACGGGAGTCGAGATTCGCATGAAATTTTTCCTTTCGCAGCAAGCGGTTCCAAGAGGGCGGTAGGGCGGAATTGATCGTGCCGTTCCAATAGAACGTCCCCAAGCCAGCATTGCAAGCTGGCAAAGTCGCCCCGACAGGCAACGTCGCGCGCCATCTCGTGCGCATCCGGCCAAAGTTGCCTTATCGCCACAGACGATATAAGGGACACGGTTGAACATCCGATTCCTCACTTTCTGTTCCGGCAGGTCCTATGCGCGATTCCTACTCGCTCCAGCTACGTTTCGTCGTGCCGTCCGTGTTCCGCCGACCGGCGGCTTTTCCGTTGATGCTGGCACTGCTGGCAATGTTGTCCCCCGGATGCGGCGTCCAAGCTCCTCCGCCGGCACCCGCCACGGCCGAGCCAGCGGTCGCGGTCGAAACGTCGCCTGCCGAGCAGGTTTTGCAGCGGATGATCGCCGCCTATCAAGGCGCACAATCCTATCACGACCAGGCGGTGGTCCGGCTCAAGTACCGCCAGCAGGGGCAATGGTTCGAGGACGAAGGCGAGCTGTCCGTGTCGCTGGTGCGTCCCAACAAGCTGCAGCTGCGCGCCTATCAGCTGACGTTGGTCAGTGACGGCAGCCGGCTGTACGCGGTGATTGCCGATCCCGGCAGCGACGACTTGGATGGCCAGGTGGTCGTGCGCACGGCGCCGCCTCGGTTTCAACTCGACACGATCTACGAGGACCGGATCATGATGGACGTCATGTCCGGAGGGATGGGCGGCCCCCCGGTGACGCTGGAATTATTGCTGAGCGACACGCCGTTGAGAGAACTGCTGGCTTCCAGCCGAGGCATTGCGTCGGCGGGCGAGGGAACCATTCGCGACCGCATCTGCGACCGGGTGCAGGTCAAGCTGGAGGAAGGCCAGTTGGTGTTCTGGGTGGATCGCGAATCGAGTCTGTTGCTGCGACTGGAATACCCGGCCGACCACCTGGCCCGCGAGATGGCTGCCGGCAATTGTAGCGACGTGAGTCTGACCGCCGAGTTTCTGGAGGCCCGCATTGCCGATCCGCTGGCGGACGACGAATTCGTGTTTGCCGTGCCCGAGACGGCCAAGCGCGTCACCCGGTTCGTGCTGCCGCCGCAGCCGCTGCCCTCCGAGGTGCTTGGGCAGCTGCCCGACGAGTTCTTTTTCACCGGACTGAAGGACGAGCGTATCACCCGCGATTCGCTGCTGGGCAAGGTTGCGATCCTGCTCTGGTTCAACGACCACCCGGCGTCGCAGACGGCGGTCAGCGAATTGGAACGGATCCGGCAAACGCTGGCCTCTGATCCGACGCTGGCATTCTACGCCGTGTGTACCGAGCCGAGCAGCGTGAGTCACGCGCAGGTTCAAGCCTTGGTCCGCCGTTGGGGCAGCGACGTGCCGCTGGTCCGCGATCTGCAGGCCTTCGGCCGCGATGTATTCCGCGTCCCGTTCGCTCCCACCCTGGTCGTCATGAACGCCCGCGGCATCGTCCAGATATTCGAAGTGGGCGCCAATCCCAACCTGGCGGCCGAGCTGCCGGACCGGCTCCGCCTGCTGGCCGCCGGCGAGGACCTGGCCGCTGTGCAACTGGCCCAGTTCCGCCAGCGGCAGTTGCTGTATCAACAGAACTTGACGGAACGATCGCGTCTGGTGCCTCAAGACGCGCGCACACCGCGCGACCGGATGCGATAGGATCCCGGAGCAGTCCGGACTCCGATCCCGAGCGCGAGGTTCTTTCTGACGTTCCAACCTCCGGTTCAAACGGGTGGCAGACAAGAAGTCGGAAAAAAGCCGACTAAGGCGGCCCATTGCGTGTGGGGCCTCTTGCGAGATCTGATCGACCGCGCTCTGGGCCGTTTCCGCAGGAGGAAAGCTTGGAGACCGGCTCAAGGCCGGCGAGCTGTTTCAGCCGCCATTCCGGGATCCGGCCTGTTGCGGCTGCGGCTGAAGGCCGCCTTTCGGATTCCATGTCCTCAGTTGCCCGCCTGACGGCGCGCGAACGCCCGATCCTCGGGACTCAGTTTCGCCAAGGGAACCACGACGATCTGGCCGTCGTCTTTGCGCTCCAGATGGACCGTCTTGTCCTCCAGCTTGACCAGCTTTGCCACGACTCGATACTGGCCGTCGACACTCGTCCAGGTGCGGTATCGAGCCGTTCCGGCGGCATCGGCCGCGTCTGACCTCGAGGTACCGGAGCCGGGCTTCGATTTCGCCGGGGCATCCGTCAAATCGCTCGGCGACGCTTTCGTGAGCCAGCCTTTCGTCTTGCCGCCGAAGAGGAACAGCTTGTCTTCCGTCGAGGCCAGCATGAGCGCGATCGTAGCATTCGCCAATGGGTTGAGCCCCAGATACTCGTCGCCTCCGAAATTGCGTTTCGAGCCGAAGTAGCTCGCCGCGCCGTGAGCGCTGCGGCACAACTCGAAGTAAGGCAGCCAGTTCTGCAAGTGGCTCGGCAACTGGCGAGGATTGGCCTGCTTGATCCCCGCCGTGCCGAAGAACAAGCCCATCGCACAGTTCGTGTGGGCGTGCCGCATCCGATTGTTCTTCAAGATCAGCCAACGCCCCATCGCGGCTGCCAGATCCGGACGTTGCCCGCTGATGACCAACGCCGCCGCCATCCCGCCCGTGCGGGCCGGAGCGTCGTTGTCGCCGCGGGCACCGGAAGAATAGCCGACAGCCCCGTTGCTGGTCATCGCCTTGGCGACCTCGCCCAGCGAACGATTCCAGGCCGCCGCGTCGATTCGGCCGCCGCACTTGTCCGCCAAGGCCCAGGCCAGATGCGCGTGCGTGTTGACGATCGTCAGCCCGCCGCCTCCGTAAGTGATCTCGTAGTGGTGGCCCATGCGCCCGTTTGGGGCCACGCGCTTGGCCATCAGGTCGCAGCACTTCTGAATGTCCGGCAGGACGGCCTCGTCTCCCGTGGCCAGGCAGTACTCGGCAAGGAAGATCGCCACGGCGCCGGCGATCCAGTTCTTCGGGCCGGCGGTCGGATCGTTCAGATCGATACCGGTGATGCGATGGCCGCGGACAAAATTGACCGCCTTCTGGATGGCGGGCAGATACTGCGGGTCGCCGGCGCTGAGCAACGCCAAGCCGACATAGGACACTTGATAGTCAGGCGAGTCGCCGCCGATATGGCCGGGCCATGTTCCGTCGGACCGCTGGTTGTCGATCAGCCACTGGCACGCCGCGCGGCGGTAGACGGCCGCTTTCTGGCATTGCAGGGGAAACGTCCGCGCAAAGCGGGGCGAGGCGGGCAAGCTGATTTCGAGGGGGACCTGTTTGCCGTCGCGGACGACCGTCAGTTTCACCTGGGGATCGGGCTGGGAGCACCGTTCATCCAAGGCCGAGGCCAACACGGCCTGTGGGCCCGCCAAACCGGCATCGAGTTCGTTCGAGTAGGGCGGCATAGCCTTGCCCTGGATCGCGACGATCGCGTCGCCCACCTGCAGGCCGCCGCGCTGGCCGGGGCCGTCGGGCCCCACGTCCCGAATGACGATTGCCGTCGCGCCGTGCTCCAGGCGCCCAGTAGCCGAGAGCACCCCGAGTGGGAAATCATGTACTTGGCCGTCCTTGCTGTTCTGCAGCTTGGGGGCGTAGTAAGGATGCGGAGCTTGCCCAAGGACGGAACTGCCGGCAAGCAGTGCAAATGCCGTTGCGACGCACAGGGATCGACTCGTGCTCGTCATGACGTGTTCTCCGCTGAATACACGGAAACTTGCGGCGTTGGGAATCCGGCCAGGGGCGAAGTTCAGGCCCACTGTAACCCGAAGCGTAAGCGAGGAACGTGCTGTTTGCCGCATCCCCTCGCTCACGCTTCGCGTTCTGTCCGACTCAGTTGTCCTTCGGTGTTGCGGTCCATCAGCTCTTGCAGACCGTCAGGATCTGACTTCAAATTCTTGCACCGCCTCCAAGCCGGAGAGCCACTCTTTGACGTGAATTCGCCAGTTCCCCGGAGCCGCTGTCAGAGGCAGACGCAAGGGGATGATCCGCCGTCCATCTTCCATGCGCTGATACCGCTGGATGCCGAACCACGGGCCGTCCGGAGCGGTGATGGTCACCTCGACCAATTGCCGCCCGGCCGGCGAATTTCCCGCCTCGTCCAGCAGTGTCAGCGACAGGTTCGTCTCGCTGCCTGGCCGGAGCGCGGCCGGCACCGGGAACTCGAGGCTCGCAATCGCGGCCGGCAACGCCGCCACCACCGCAGCCGCACCGGGGCCGAGCGTCAGCGAAAAAGTCTGCCGGCCTTGTTCAAACCGCGTCGGGAGTCGCCGATGGGCGAGGACATCGTACAGCGCAAAGCCGCCCGGCACCGTGACCGTGACCTCCTGGGGCAAGCCCCGGTCGCGCAGGGGGCCGCCGCCGTCGTTGGGCAACGTGACGTTCCAACGCGCGAATTGCGGGCCGGGCTCGCGATGATCGTTGATCACGAACAGATAGCGGGCCGTGCCGGACCGGCGCGTGTAGGTGAAGACCCGGTCGATGGGACTGACCTGCGCCCAGCCGCGGTTCGCGTCGCGATAGTCCCGCGCCCAGCCGCCCAACTCACGTTCGGCAACGTCGCGGGCATACGCTTGGTTGGGAATCGCCAATCGTTGTACGCCGGGGATCTCCGCCCGCAACACCTGGTCGGCAATCACCGTGCCGCCTTTGTTGGCATAGGCCGTCAGCGCCTCGCAGATCGGCTGCGGCAGGCACCAGGCCCCGGGCACGACGACCGCCTGATAGCGGTCCAGCCAGCCGGACACGACGTGGTCGTCGGTAATGAAATCGTACGGCAGCCGGGCGCGGGCGATCGTGCGGCTGGCGGTCCGCACCAGCCAGTGCCGCATCCAATTGTTGCTCGCGCCCGGTTGGATGAAGTACAGCCCGTCGGTCTCCAGCAGGGCCACTTTGGGCGGCTCCATCGGCAGGCCGCCCACCAGCGTTCCCACGGGACCGATCAGGGCGTACGTCTCGGTCATCACACGGTCGCAATCTTGATCGTAGACCTCGGTCTTGCGTTCGCCCAGCCCGTACAGCCCGATGCTGTTCGACGGGCATGCCACGGACAGCCACAGGTTCTCGCGCAGGCAGTCCTGGCTCAGGCACAGCACCTTGCGTTTGCCGTCGTCGTCGGTCACCCACAGCCCGTTGCCGTCGTCCCAGTAGACGGTGCCGGGCATGGCCTGAAAGGGCTTACCCAACAGCCGAGCCATGTTTTCGGCGTGCGAGAACTCCGCGACCAAACCCTCCGGCGCCAGCGGGTAGCCCCAGAAGTCCACCATGTCCATCTCTTCGAACTGGGTCCGAGCCGTGGGCTGGTCCGAGTAGTACTTGACATCCTTCAGGCCGAACTCCCGCATCCAGAGCACCAGTTGGCTGTTCAGTAACCAGTAGCCCTGTCCACGCTCTTTCCACCACCGCAGGAAACGAAACGCCGGATGCGTTTCCGGCACCACGGCCGGCGGCGGGTTATCCTTGGTCGACACGATGTGCATAGGCGCGCGGGCCACTTCGGCGGGGATCGCTGCAAGCCCCGTTTCCTGTTTCATCCAGTCATAGAACCAAGTTTTGTCGGCGGTCGGAAAGGGCGGATCGCCCACCTCAGAATTCACCAGCAGCGCGACGACGTGGGGATCGGCCAGGGCTGCGCTAGCCACCGCCTCGGCAATGGGCCGAGCCTTCGTGCGAGTCTGGGGTGACCACGGATGGGGCACTCCGTCGCGGACGTCGATGCGGGCTTGAGCCCACATTCCGCGATCGAGCAGCTGGCGATGCGCGCCACGGCCGGCCGCGACCGCCGAGTTGAAACCTCGCTCCTTGAGGTCATCGCCGCCGCCCCAGGCGTAGATGATGAACTCCCGCCCGGCGGGTTCCTCGAAGACTTCGAGAAAATCGTCGATCGTGACCTGGTCCTTACCCGCCCGGACATTCAGCCGAATCGGGTGCTTGCCCGGTTCCGCCAGCCACGGGCGCAGGCTCAACCGCCCGGACGTGCCGGCCGGCGCCTCGGCGCTCAGCGTGGCCTGGAGGGCGGGGATGGCGGCCCGGATGAACGCTGTGGCCGGCTCGCTGCCGTAGGGCACCGGCTCCAGCTCCAGATCCGCCTGCGGTTCGGATCGCAGGAACGTCATGCGAATGGGCCTCCGCACCAGGACGCGCGGCAGCTCGGCTGCCAGGGGACAATCTCGCGCTGCCAGCGCCGCCACCGCGGCCTCGGACAGACGCTGGCGGTACACGGCGACCTCGTCGAGGTCGCCGTTCATGGGGGTCGCTTCGAGAAAGCTGCCGCCCAGTCGGATCGCGGTGCCGGGCGCGAGCTGGCCCGGCTCGACGTCGCCCCTGCCAAACGGCTTGCCATCCAAATAGCCCGCCGCTTCCTGGTCATCCCAGGCCAGCGCCAGGTGGTGCCAGCCGTCGTGGGCGCCCGGCTCGTGCAACCCTCTGTCGGCGGCAGTGCCCGCCAAGCGGCCCTTCTTGAACCCCGTCTTATGCCCGTCGCCGGCATACCACACGCCCCCGCCGAGCTGCCAGATCGGATGGAACCAGCCCGTGCCGATGGCGATTGCCGCGTTGACAGGTCGGGTCCCGCCGCATTCATCGGGGACCGGTCGCACCCAGCAGGCGATGGTGCCGGATTGGCCCGAGAAGCCCGTGTCGGCGGCAAACACGTCCAGCCAGCCGTGGCCGCGCGACGTGCCGCCGGGAAGCCAAGTCGTGGGCGCGGTATTGGTGGTGGGGTAAACCGCCGTTTGTTCCAGCTGCAGACCGTCCGCAAGAACGACGGCCGAGGCTCCCTCGACCAGTTCCAGCCAGCCCTGCAACTGCTGCTCGGAGCGTCGGACATCCAGTTCCAGCAGGGCCATGACCCGCTGCCATTGGTTGTTCAGGACAGCCTCTCCCGGCTCGGCCACGGTTTCCAGCGGCGGCGAGATTTTCGCCTGCGCATCCTTTTCCAGCGCCGCCTTGTTGTCCGCCTCGATCTTCTCGCGCCAGTCGCTTCGCTCGTGGCCGTCGACCAGCGTCAGCCGCACCGTTGCACCGGGCTGTTCCGCACGCAAATAGGCGGACAGGACGAACAACTTGCTGGGCCTGTGCGGAGCCTGCACCTGGAGCCTCAGAGGTTCCAGGCTCCAGAGCAAGCCGGGCCGTGCACCTGCGGCGCGCAAAGCCTGTTCGCCAAAGCGGGTCGGCACTGGGACGCTGGTGAGTTGGACCTCGGCGCCGGCAGTGAAGCCCGCCACACCCGCTTCGACCGAGGCCTGGTTGAGCGACAGGTAATTAGTGCGGCCGCGTTCCATGCGGCAGCCCTGTCCGAACCGTCCGGGCACGAAGCGGTCCTCCTGCATCGGCAGATCGACGGCCCAGCCGGAGCCGCACAGGGCCGTGGCGCCGTGATCGAAGTCCTGGTAAAAGATCAAATCCTTGACTTGGGCCTGGGCGGCGGCACCGCCCAAGCAAACGGCCAGCAGGAGGCAGCGGCGAACCATGTCCGTCTCCGATTTGGGAAAGCCGTCCGACGTCTACAGCGTCCACCCCGCGCGGTATTCGCGGCGGATAAAGGCGTCCGCTTCCGGACAGCCGTCGGCCTTCAAGTTGGCGGCGTCCCAGGTGAGCTTTCGGCCGACGCGGAGAGCGACGTTGCACAGCAGCGCGGCCTCGGTCAACGCGCCCGAGTACTCGAAGTTGCAGGTGGTCGGGCCGCCGCTCTTGCAGGCTTCGGTCCACTCGCGGTGGTGGCCGATGGAATCGGGGATGAACGGGTCGGGCCGCTGGAACTCTCGAAACTGGTCTTCGGGCAGCAACTGGTGTCTGCCATAGTCGGCGATCAGCATCCCTTTCGTTCCGACGAACAGCACGGCGCTGCCCCACTGCGGCACATTTCGTTCCTGGACCAGCGCCGGATATCCGCCGCCGTTGTACCAGTGCAGTGCGACCGGCGGCAGATCGCCGCGGGCCGGGTATTCCTGGCGAGCGATCGTCCACCGCGCGGCGCTTTCCGGATGCACCGGCCCCTGCGCCTCGACGGTGGTCGGATGGCGCAGGTCCAGCGCCCAGAAAGCCAGGTCGCAGTAATGGCAGAAGAAATCCCCAAGTTGACCGTTGGCGAAATTCCACCAGTACCGCCAGCTGAACGGCGCGTAGGCCGAATGATAGGGCCGTTCGGCCGCCGGTCCCAGCCACAGGTCCCAGTCGAGCGTCGGCGGCACCGGCGGCCGATCCGCCGGCGCGTCCGGCTGTTGTGTGCCGGTGGGCGTGGGCGGGTCCTTGAAGTTCGCGCCCAGCCAGACATGCACCTCCCGCACGGGGCCGATCGCGCCTGATTTGACCAGTTCGACCGCCCGCCGATAATTCGGGCCCGCGTGAATCTGGGTGCCCATCTGGGTCACGAGCTTGTTCTCGCGCGCGACCTGGGCCATCACCCGCGCCTCGTAAACGCTGTGCGTCAGCGGCTTTTCGCAGTAACAGTGTTTGCCCAGTTTCATCGCCATCACGCCCGCCGCGGCGTGCGTGTGATCCGGCGTGCCGATCACGACCGCGTCGATCTGGCTGTGCATCTCGTCCAGCAGCTTGCGGAAATCCTGGTACCGCTTGGCTTGAGGATACTGCTCGAACGTCGTGCCTCCGCGCTGCTCGTCGACATCGCACAGGGCCACGATATTCTCGTGACCGGCGCCGTTGACGTTGGCTGCGCCTCGGCCGCCGATCCCGATGCCGGCGATGTTCAGTTTTTCGTTCGGCGACTTGCTTTGCGCCCGGATTGCGCTGCCGGCGGTGGTCCACACGCCGGCGGCGACGGCTGCAGTCCGGAGCATGTCACGGCGAGAAATCAACATAGGCATGGGAAGGGCTCCTTGCAGTGGGTTGGAATCGCGGATAGCGATGGGTTCACCGCTATTTGTGCCGGCTGGTTGCCGGCCTCCAGGATGTCGATTGTATGCGAACGAATCAAGCCGGTAAACCGATCCCGAAGGATTGGTTACTGCGAACCTCCGCCCGGCGACCGGCGGCTGCGGTCGCGAAATCCTCGGACGCCGAAGCGGCCGCCCCACGGATCGGCGTCCGGCACGCCCGCGCGGTCGATGAGTTCGGCCAGTCGGTTTCGGTATGCGTACAACGCTGCCGGATCTCGGGAGTACTCGGAGACGCTGTTGACAAGCGTTTCGGGAACCTGCAGCGCCGCGCGAGCCTCGGTCAACCACGCCTGCTGCGGAGCGCTCGGTTCCGCTCCTTGGGTTTCCAAACGCTGAACGAGATATTCGAGGATGCAGAAATAGGCATAGTCCTCCAGGCCGTCGCGAAAATTCTCCAGCCGGATCGTGGGCAGCGGGGTGCCGTCGGGGCCGGCGCAGGTCCACGAGCCGTCCCCATGATAGCTGGTCCAACTGCGGGGCTCCCAATCGGTCAGCGGCCCAAAAGCGATCGGCCGTCGCGAGTTCCAGATGCTGATCTGGTAGTACAGGAATCCGTCGGGCCGGTACTTGGCCGTCATCGGCCCCATCAACAGCCGGCCTTCGATTGCCGGATACTCGACGAACATGTTGGCTGGCGGGTGATGCGGACCACAGCAGATGTACCACCACACGTCGCGGCCGGCCGCGCGCGCCCCGGCCGCCTTGTCCGGATCGAAACGGGGCGTCAGCGGGCACCAGGCGTCTACGGCTTTGATCTCCGTATCCCGGCCATAACTGTGATCGTACGTGGTCGTCATCACGACCACGTCGGGAAACTCGGCCTTCAACAGGGCCGCGGCCCGCTGGACGTCCGGAAAGGTTTCCTTGGGGTTCTCGTCACAGCCGTAGATGTAGGCATGCTCCAGGACACCCAGCGACTTGGCCTGCTCGTACTGCCGCCGCAGCCGCTCCAAAGTCCCCTGCGTCCACCGCTGGATCTCTTCCGGGCCGGCGCCGCAAGGGCCGTAATACCCAAGGTTGAAACAGCCCAGCCGGCCTTGCTGATGCAACCGCTCGACGGCCCCGAAGTCGGGCCCCGCGCGGGTGTACAGACTGTCGTACGTCAAGTAATAGTCCGCCAGAAAATCGACCCATTGCAGCTTGTGCTTCTTCCAAGCGTTGATCGGATAGTCGGGCTCGTTACGCCATGCCGCCTGCTCGGCCGCGGTCGCCGTCGTGGGATGGTCGTGCGGCGCGAAGGTGACGGCCAGCGGCAAAGGCGAAGCCGCGGGCACCGCAAAGCCGTAGACGCGAACGGTCATTTCCAAGACGCACAACGGTCCGTCCTGGCTGCGGACCTGCAGCTGTCCCTGATATCGTCCTGCCGCTTGGTCTCGCGGCGCGTCGACCCGGACCCAAAACGCTTGAGCGTCGCCCCGCGCGACGTCGGCCGCCGTCAGGAACTCCAAGATCGGGTCGGGCCACCAGCCGACGTGGGAAGCCCCATACGGCGGCACCGCTTTGGTCTCGACATAGCCGACGGGAGACACCTTTACCTGGCCGGCGCTCAGCACCGCCCCGTCCTCGCCGCGCAGATCCGTCACGCGGACCTCGGCTTGTTTCAGGTCTGCGCGGCAAGGGACCACGACGACTTGGAAGGATTCCTTTTCCCCGCGAGCCAGCGCCAACTCGATCCGCGTCTTGATTTGCAGCGGCGGCAAGTCGGCACGAGGCAGCAGCTTTTCCATGCTGGTGGCGAAGCCCACGACGACGTCGTTTCGTGTCGCGTCCGGCGTCCGGACCGCGGCGCGGACGGGTTCGAAATCGATGCGCAGTGCCGCCCGGCCTTCCAACCGGCCCAAGTCCGCTTGAACCGCGGCGATGTCGCGCTGCAGTTCCAGCGCCTGGGCGCCGCCCTGTTGCGTGCGCAGCTCTAGTTCGGCAAGTCTCGCTTCGAAAGCCCGAAGCGATTCGGCCATCCAGTCGGCGACCGCGGAAATGCCGGCTGCGGCCTGCGCCAGCCGCTCGCTACGTTCGCGCACGGCGGCCCGCAGTTCGGCAACCGCAGACGACTGCAAGGCGGCAAAGCCGGCGAAGTAACCGGCGGGCAGCGGCGGCAGCGGCTGGCCGGGTTTCAACAGGACCATGCCGTCGATGCACAATGCCAACTCCGTCGGCGGCCGCTCCGTAAAGAAATGCATCACGTGGATGTCCGCCCGATTGAGCTGTTTTTCCTTCAGTCCGCCGGCCAGATCGAGGACCACCCGCGTATAGCTGCGGGGCGGCAATTTCTGACTGTAAGCCAGCCCCTGGCGCGTGGGCTTTTGGGAATCCGAGATGAACAGACCCAGGTGTTGAGCGGACGAGGATGGGTTCGTGACGTCGAAGATCAGCCGATCGAACGGCGTCCAATCCACCAGCGGCGGTGTGCACTCGAAGGCCGGCCATTCCGCCATGCCCTGCCTCCAAGCGGGCGCGCGGAACTCCAGGGCGGACGACCCCAGCGTCGCGAAATGCGGGACGCGGGCAAGTGTCTTGTTTCCGCCCAAGGTGGCCTGGCGCTCGTCATGCCAGACGCCGATTTCCGCGTCGGTTTCGAAGTCGAACAGCACGACGCCGGTGGGCGCGGGGTCGGTGCTGTCGGCCGCCACAAGGCGAGTTGAAGCCAGCACGGCAACCGCGGCGATGGTCAAGCCGGCAGCGAGGGGAAGGAGGGGATTTCGTGACATGGACGTGCTCTCCTGCGGGGGCTCGGTGCAAATCGCTTTGCTTTCGCGCGACGCGCCGGCGGCGGCTCGTTGCGCGCCGTCCCATTCTACACTTCACGGCGACGGGGAACATGAGGAAAGCCGTTGCAGGCGGCGTAATGCAAAATCCTACGCTGCGCCGCGCAAGTCGGCGATCAATCCATTGGGTGGCAGCTCCGCACGCTTTACCGGTCTCGATTGGACCGTCCTCATCGTGTATGTCGTCGGCATCGTCACCTTTGGCTTGTGGGTCTCGCGCAAGATCCGCTCCAGCGGCGGGTATTTCCTCGGCAACCGCCAATTGCCGTGGTGGATCATGATCGGCCAGTCGTTCAGCACCGGCACCCACGCGGAAAACCCCGTGGCCCAGGCGGGGGCGACCTTCGCTGCCAGTCGCTGACACCCGGCTTGAAGAGGATCAAAGCGGAAACTCGGATGGCCCGCGCGGCAAGTTCCTGATGGGCGACGGCAACGTGCGGTTCATTTCCGATTCGATCGATGCGACCGTCTATCTGGGACTGGGTTCGATTCGCGGCAAGGAGCCGGTTTCGGGATTCTGACCGTGTTGGTCCGCACCGTGCCGGCCGGTTTCGGGCCGAGCAGTTTCGAGCCGGCCGGTTTCGGGCCGGTATGGAACATCGTTTCTTCATGCATTTCGGCTGGCAAGTAGACACAGGCATACGATGAACACCGATCGGATACATTTTTCCTCGCTGTTTTTGGCACTTGCGACTGCGGTATGTTCTCGTTGTGGGTCCGCAAAACCCGACTACGGCAGTCTCGATCTCTGCTCTGCTCTGCTCTGCTCTGCTCTGCTCTGATCTGCTCTGCTCTGATCTGATCAAGGACAGTAACCCTCAATAGCGCGCCCCTCGAAAAAGCGTTGGTGCTGTTCGAGGCCGAACACAAAACGTTTTAGTTTGGCTTGACGGACTCCAGTGGCCAGTACCGCCTGATGTTCAACTCGCGGCAACCCCGGCGTTTTGAAAGGGAAGAAGACCGTGCGGATCTGGTCGTCGCGAGGTATGCCCGGGGTGGCGGAAGCGGGGGGCCGAGGGAGAAGGAGGTGACCCCGACGGGGCTGGAGAAGACGCAAGCCGCGCCGCCGCCCCGGCCGAACGGGTTCCGGCAAAGTACAATACCAACTCCGAGTTGACGGTGACCGTGGAGAACGCCACGGAAACGTTTGACTTCGATCTTCGTTCGTAAGCCGGCGCGCTTCGTGCTGGGCAGCTGGGGCTGCTACTCTTGCGCGGACAGCCATTGCTCGCCGCGCCTCCGCTGGGCGATCTCCCGCATTCGCCGGCGATACAGATGCGGCGATTCGAACGCGACTGGCCCTGCGACAGAGGCGGCGGTCTGGGAGTCTGCGGCTTGTTCCGCCAGTCCGTTGTCGCCGAACACCGACACCGTCTCCACCGCCAGACGGGCTGCGAGCATCAGTACGGAGAAGTTCTTGCCGTTGACGAGGTGATCGCGATCGTATCCCCGTCGTCGACACGGATCGCTGCGACGGGAACGGGAACTCGCACGCCGTGCGGGCGAGGCTGCGGCTGAGGGCGGTCGTCCGCGCCGAGGGCAGCGGATGCCAGGCTGGCCGCCAGCACCCGCCAAGCGTACCCAAACCAATCCGGTTCCAGACAATGTCTCATCATCCTCGTCCTTTCATGGTTGCTTCGTGCTTGTTTGCTCCCAGCAAAGCACATCATTGTCAGAACAGCAAGAAGAGCGGATGAAAGACCATTGAAGTTGTTCACCGCTGGGCACTCGTGTTGTGCGCGTGTATGACCGTTACGTCATTGTCCAAGCGTCGATCCACGGCAGCGGAGCTTCCGGCGGGGCGCTCAACCCCTGGAGTTCGCGGACACGGCAGGATGGTTACGAGATTATCGAGGACTGGATCGCGCAGCAGCCGTGGTCGAACGGCAAGGTGGGCATTCAGGGCTTTTCGGGGCCGGGACTCGTCGGCTTCCTGACCGCCACGACCCAGCCGCCTTCGCTCAAGGCCGTCTACGTCGGCGGCTTGATCGACGATTTCTTTTTCGTGCTCGTCGCGGACCAGGCTCCCGACGGCAAGCTCGTCGGTCTGCAACGCGGCCTGTTACGAGCATCGCATCGAGCGTTCGAGCAAGAACGGTCCGAGTTCGTGGAATCGGCCGGCCAGCGGCTGCTGATTCGACCCTACCGGCCGCATGACCGCGTCGAGCCCGTTCCGCCGCACGAGCCGGTCGAGTACCAGATCGAGATCTTTGCCGTGGGGCACGTCTTTCGCCCCGGGCATCAGTTGGCCTTGATCATCTGCCGGCCGCCCGAAGACGATCCGATCGGACGTTATAGCGTGAACTCCAACAAACCCCGACCCCGCGGATTTCCGAGAAAATCGCACCTCTTCAGGGGTGGTTCTGGAACCCTCCGTCGCCGAAGCGAGCGTGTGACATACCCAAATTTCCTGTGAATGCGCCGAAGGCACGGATCCTGCGGGCGCTGCAAACGCTAGTTTCGAGGTCGTCCGCGAGCGCGAGCACATCGCCCTGTAGCGTGCCAACCCGGACGGCACGCTCACACCCTTGACCATGCCGAATTACGCGACGATCAAGAGTTCGACACTGCGGACCATCTGCCGCCAGCGGCCCGTGCGTTCCGTGCGACCCCTG